>JAABUV010002618.1_pt1 | contig 24013 bp, 24 predicted proteins | sample 5559971 | NCBI WGS metagenome assembly JAABUV01 (sample SAMN10711881, study PRJNA513362) | rock metagenome | isolation source: Antarctica rocks | place: Antarctica: Victoria Land, Knobhead nord | collected 2015-12-19
AGCGGCCATGGCCGCCGTGGAAGCGCAGGTCACGCGGCTACCCGCGCTGGACAAGTGGTTCGTCGATATCCCCTATGTCGCTGGAGAGCTGCGGGATGCGTAGCTATTTCCGCGTCCCTAAAGGCCCTCACCCCCCGGCCCCCTCTCCCGTGCGCGGGAGAGGGGGCCGGGGGGTGAGGGCATGCCGTGGTAGAATACAGTAGCACTTTGTGCCCCCGTTTTATAGGAGGATGACCGACGTTGAACATTGTCGTTTGCGTCAAGCAGACCCCATTGGCGACCGCCGACAAGGCGGTGCTCCCCGACGGGCGGCTTGACCGTGAGGATAGCGAGAACGCCATCAACGGCTACGATGAAGTCGCCGTCGAGGAGGCGTTGCGCGTGCAGGAGCGGCACGGCGGCGAGGTGACCGTGCTAACGATGGGGCCCGAGGACGCCACCGAGGCGATCCGCAAGGCGCTGGCGATGGGCGCAGACAAGGCCGTGTTGATCAGCGACGACGTCCTCGCCGGCTCCGACGCCTGGGTCACGGCCCATGTCCTCGCCGCCGCCATCAAACAGTTACACCCCGATCTCGTGATTATGGGCATGCAGAGCGACGACGCCGCCACCGGCGTCGTGCACCACGGCGTGGCCGAACACGCCGGCCTCCCCGCCCTCACGCACACGATGCAGCTAACTATCGAGGGCGACACGGTGACGACGCGCCGCCGCCGCGAAGACGGCTACGCCACCTTACAGGCCACGCTGCCCGCGCTCGTCGGCGTGATCGACGTGATCAACCAGCCGCGTTACCCCTCAATGAAGGGCATCATGGCCGCCAAGCGCAAGTCCGTGGAGACCCTCTCGGTCGAGGACCTGGGCATCGATCCCGCCACGGTGGGGCTGCAAGGCTCCAAGACGCGCGTGGTCAACGTCGACGAACCGGCGGCGCGCGCGGCCGGCGAGGTCTACGAGGATAAGGGCGACGCGGCCCAGCGCATTATTGAGTTCTTGATCGCGCGGAAGGTGATGTAACATGCCGGCAACTAATGATATCCTCGTCTTCGGTCAGCAGGACGGCGGGACGCCCGCGCGCGTGGCCCTGGAGTTGGCGACCGGCGCGGCGACCCTGGCGAGTGAATTGGGCGGCCACGCCATCGGCGTGACACTGGGACGTGGCGCGCGCGAGGCGGCGCAAGAATTCGGCGCTTATGGCCTCGCCACCGTGTACTACAGCGCCGACGACGCGCTCTCCGACTACGGCGTACACGCGCAGGCGCACGCCCTCGCCCAGGTCGTGCGTGAGCAAGATCCTGTGGCCGTGCTGCTGCCCGCTACGAACGACGGGCGCGATGTCGCCGCGCGCCTCTCCGCCATCCTCGACTGTGGCGTCCTGTGCAACGCGGCGCGCCTCTTCGTCCACGAGGGCAAGGTCGCCTCCGAGCAGGGCGCCTTCGACGGCGCGCTCTTGATGGCCTGCGTCACGACCGACGACGCCAACCCGACGATTGTGACCGTGCGCGGCAAGGTCTTCGCGGCCGAACGTAGCGGCGGCGAGGCCACGCTGGAAGAGTTCGCCTACACGCCCGCGCCGGAGAGTCAGGACGTGCGCGTGCTCGAGGTCGTCAAGCAGGAGGCGACCGACGCGATACCGCTGGAGGGCGCCAACATCGTCGTGGCCGGAGGGCGCGGCGTCGGCGGCCCCGAAGGCTTCGCGCCGATCCGCGCGCTGGCCGACGCCATGGGCGCGGCCATGGGCGCGTCGCGCGCGGCGGTCGACGCCGGCTGGGTCCCGTACGCCCTGCAAATCGGCCAGACCGGCAAGCAGGTCAAGCCCAAGGCCTATATCGCCATCGGCATCTCGGGAGCCATCCAGCACAAGGTCGGTATGCAAAACGCCGACACCATCATCGCCATCAACAAAGACCCCGAGGCGCCCATCTTCGCCTTCGCCGACCTCGGCATCGTCGGCGACCTCAACGACGTCGTACCGCGCTTGGCGGACGAACTGAAGAAGCGCCAGTGATCAGTCGTGAGTCGTGAGTTAGGTACAGGGCGATAGCTCCCCAACTACTGGAGCCATTAGTAGCCAACATCCCTCCCACGAGAACTCACAACTCACGACTCACGACTCACGACTCACGACTAGGGAGGACACATGGATTTCTCACTCAACGACGAGCAAGAGGCGATCCGCAACCTGTGCCACGAGTTCGGCCAGGAGGTGGTCGCGCCACGGGCCGAGGAGATGGACCGCACGGCCTCGTTTCCCTACGATATCGTGGAGCAGATGGTCAACCTGGGGCTGCTCGGCATCCCCTTCCCCGAAGAGTATGGCGGCGCGGGGGCCGACACGGTGTCGTACGCCCTCGCCGTGGAGGAGATTTCACGCGCCGACGCCTCGACCGGCATCACCATGGCCGCGCATACCTCGCTCGGGGCCAGCCCATTCTATCTTTTCGGCACTGACGAGCAGAAGCAGGAGTTCCTGACGCCGCTGGCGCAGGGCAAGCGCCTGTGGGGCTTCGGCCTGACCGAACCGGAGGCCGGCTCCGACGCCAGCGGCGCGCGCACGCGGGCCGAGCGACGGGACGGCTCATGGGTCGTCAACGGCAGCAAGGCGTTCATCACCAACTCGGGCACACGCATGACCGGCGGCGTAACCATCACGGCCGTGACCGGGAAGCGCGCGGACGGGCGCCCCGCGATCAGCAACATCATCATCCCCAGCGGCACGCCCGGCTTCACGGTCGAGCCGTCCTACCACAAGATGGGCTGGAGAGCGTCCGACACGCACGGGCTATCGTTCCGCGATTGCACGGTCCCTGAAGGCAATTTGCTTGGCGAGGAGGGCCAGGGGCTCAAACAGTTCCTGCAAATCCTCGACGGCGGCCGCATCTCGGTGGCCGCGCTCTCGGTCGGGCTGGCTCAGGCATGCTACGACGCCGCCTTCGCCTACGCCAAGGAGCGCCGCCAGTTCGGGCAGCCCATCAACAAGTTCCAGGCCATCCAGTTCAAGTTGGCCGACATGGCGACCGAGATCGAGCTGGCGCGCACGCTGACGCTCAAGGCGGCCTGGCTCAAAGACGCCGGCAAGGACTTCCGCCTCACCGCCGGCATGGCCAAGCTCTACGCCGCCAAGACCTCCAAGCGCGCGGCCGACCAGGCGGTGCAGATCCACGGCGGCTACGGCTTCATGGACGAGTACGCCGTTTCGCGCTACTGGCGCGACTGCAAGATCAACGAGATCGGCGAGGGCACCAGTGAGGTGCAACGTGGGCTGATCGCAAAACTACTCGGTTGTTGAGGGCCCTCACCCCCAACCCCTCTCCCTGACGCGGGAGAGGGGAGACGTAGCGCAACGGTCTGTGGCCGTGGCTAAAGACACGCCAACATAGGCGGCTCCCCTCTCCCACGGTTAGGGAGAGGGGTTGGGGGTGAGGGGTGAGAACTCCCCTCTCCCGCGCACGGGAGAGGGGTTGGGGGTGAGGGATTAATTATGAATGCCAACGATGTCGTCATCACAGCGGGCGTACGCACGCCCTTCGGCAAACTGGGCGGCGCGCTGTCGTCGCTCTCGGCGGTCGACCTCGGTGCAGCGGTGATTCGCGAGGCGCTGGAGCGCTCGAAGGTCTCGGGCGAACAGGTCGGCCACGTCATCATGGGCACGGTCGTTCCGGCGGGGCTGGGACAGATCCCGGCGCGACAGGCCGCCTTCAAAGCGGGCCTCCCGGCCGAAGTCCCCGCCCTATCTATCAATAAAGTGTGCGGTTCCGCGCTCAAGGCGGTTAATCTTGGCGCGCTGTTCATCAACGCCGGCGACGCCGACATCGTCGTCGCAGGCGGCATGGAGAGCATGAGCAACGCGCCGTACCTACTCGAGAAGGCGCGCTCCGGCTATCGCATGGGCGACGGCGTATTGGTTGACGCGATGATCCGCGACGGACTATGGAGCCCCTCCGACGACGTGCACATGGGCGTCTACGGCACGGTCGGGGCGCGCGAGTTCGACATCTCACGCCGGGAGCAGGACGAGTGGGCGCTACGCTCGCAGCAGCGCTACGCCACCGCACTGGCCGCCGGCAAGTTCGCTGAGGAGATTATGCCGGTCGAGGTCCCACGGGGTCGTGGCAAGGTCGAGACCGTCGACGCCGACGAGGCGCCGCGGCCCAACACGACGCTTGAGGGGCTCGCCGCGCTCAAGCCGGCCTTCGAGGAGGACGGCACGATCACGGCCGGGAACGCGCCGGGCGTCAACGACGGCGCGGCCGCGCTTGTGCTGATGCGGCGCGACACGGCGACGCGGCTGGGCGCGCCCGTGTTGGCGACCTGGGTCTCCAGCGGCGAAGCCGCCATCGAACCGCGCCGCATCAGCGCGGTGCCGGCCTACGCCATTCAACGCGCGTTAGAGCGAGCAAAGTTGCAATTGAAGGACATGGAGTTGGTCGAGGTCAACGAAGCCTTCGCCGCCGTCACGCTCGTCGTCAACAAAATACTGGGATTGGACCCCGAGAAAGTCAACGTCGACGGCGGGGCCGTCGCGGTCGGCCACCCTATCGGCGCCTCGGGCGCGCGCATCCTGATGCACCTGATCTACGAGATGCGCCGCCGCGGCTCACGCTACGGTGTGGCCGGCATCTGCAGCGGCACGGCCCAGGGCGACGCCACGATCGTGCGTGTCGATTCGTAGGGGCGTATTGACCATACGCCCGTGGCCTGGCCTTAAAAGACCATGGCAGGATACGGCGCTTAAAAGCGCTGTGCTGGTTCGAACAGATTCGTGTATAGCGACGCGTTATGCTGCGGAAAGACCTTTCAAGGTCCGTACTCTGCCATGGTCTTTTAAGGCCAGGCCCTTTCGGGAGGAGTTACCGATGACCTACTATCCGCTCAACGAAGATGAGCAACTCATCATGCAGACCGTGCGCGACTTCGCGCGTGAGCGAGTCGCACCGCGCGCGGCCGAGATCGACCGCACAAGCGCATTCCCCCACGACCTCGTCAAACAGATGGGCGAACTGGGCCTGATGGGCGTCTGCCTGCCCGAGGAGTACGGCGGCGCCGGCCAGAGCTACGTGCTCTTCGCTATGATCGTCGAGGAGTTATGTAAAGCGTGCGCCAGCACCGGGCTGATCATGGACGTCAACATCTCACTGTGCGCCGAGCCGATCCTACTCTTCGGCGACGAGGAGCAAAAGCACCGCTTCCTGACGCCACTGGCCAGCGGCGAGAAACTCGGCGCGCTAGCCATCACCGAGCCCGAAGCCGGCTCGGACGCCGCCGGAATCAAGACGACGGCCGTGCGCCAGGGCGAGTGCTACGTGCTCAACGGCAGCAAAATCTTCATCACCAACGGCGGCGTGGCCGACACCTACGTCTGCACGGCCGTGACGGACCGCGAGAAGGGGCACAAGGGCATCACCGACTTCATCGTCGAGAAGGGTATGCCGGGGTTGTCGTTCGGCGCGCCACTGCACAAGATGGGCATCAACGGCTCGGCCACGACCGAGGTGTTCTTCGACAATGTGCGCGTGCCCGTCGCGAACCGCCTGGGCGCGGAGGGCATGGGCTTCAAGATCACCATGGACACGCTCGACGGCGGCCGCGTCGGCATCGCGGCGCAGGCGGTCGGCATCGCGCAGTCGGCGCTCGACGACGCGCTGGCCTACATCGAGCAGCGCAAGCAGTTCGGCAAGAAGATCTCCGAGTTCCAGGCCATCCAGTTCATGGTCGCCGACATGGCGACCGAGATCGAGGCGGCGCGCCTGCTGACCCTACAGGCGGCGGCGTTGCGCGACAAGAATATTCCGTGCGCGCGCGAGTCGGCCATGGCCAAACTCTTCGCCGGCGACGTCGCGGTCAAGGTCGCCACCGACGCGCTGCAACTCTTCGGCGGCTACGGCTACATCAAAGAGTACCCGGCCGAGCGCCACCTGCGCGACGCCAAGATCACGCAGATCTACGAGGGCACGCAGCAGATCCAGCGCATGGTCATCGCGCGCGCCATTTTGGGCCGATAGGCGACGAGCGATTGTACAGTGCATAATAGTGCTATGTCGTGGGATGTCGAGTATACCGATCAGTTCGAAGAATGGTGGGTCACCTTGAGCGAGCAAGAACAGACCGCGATTGATAAAGCCGTCGAGGCTTTACAGCGAGATGGACCGTCGCTTGGTCGTCCACTTGTCGATACAGTGCATCGATCACGGCACGCCAACATGAAGGAACTGCGCCCGCCTGCGCGCACTATTCGCATCTTGTTTGCTTTTGACCCACTGCGCTCGGCGATCCTTCTCATTGGCGGTGATAAGGCTGGTCAGTGGAATGCCTGGTACGAGCGGATGATTCCGGTGGCCGACCGATTATACGACGATCATTTGCAGGAGCTACACCGACAAGGGGATCTGCCATGACTAAAACCAAGAACTTCGAACAACTCCGCTCCAAGCTCCGTGCTAATCCAGAGAGCCGTATCCTTGGTGAGCAATACGAACGCGCCATACGAGATGCGCTTGCTCTTGGCAAGTTACGAGAGTCACATGGCGGTGTGCAGGAAGAGGTAGCAGGCATCCCCGCGAACTCGCAGGACAATGCGGCGCGCGTTGAACTCCAAGATAATCCGTACCTTTCCGCCCTCAGCGGCTACATTGCCGAGCTTAGTGGAAGACTCGAAATCACCGCCGTCTTCCCCGATCAGCGCATAAGCCTTGTCGTACCAAGTAGCGAACAAGCGGAAAGCAGGGCTGTCGGATGTTAGTTCTACTTCCTGGACACCGGCAACCGTCTGGAACTATTAACCGGCCCACGCGCCCCACGAGAAGCGAGCAACTGATTGGAGTAGAGGGCAGATAGTGGCGATTGCAATGCATGCAACAAGTGGGAATGCGGCTAGGGCGAGCTATTTCGACCTCACGCCCACGCAGCTTGACCTGCGCGAACGCGTGCGGGCCTACGTGCGCGACTATGTGGCGCCAATCGCGGACGAGACGGATCGTGACAGTCGCTTCCCCACCGAGGCGGTACGCGAGGCGGCAGAGCGTGGCTTCCTGGGCCTGATCGTGCCCAAAGAGTATGGGGGGCAGGGGGCCGGTCACCTCGCCTTTGCCCTCTTCGTCGAGGAGGTCGCCTACGCCTGCGCCGCATCGTCGGTGATCATGGACGTGCATACGTCGGTCGGGACCGAGCCGATCGTCCTATTGGGGACAGAGGATCAGAAGCGCCGCTACCTGCCCGACCTTGCCGCCGGCCGCGTGCTCGGCGCCTTCGCCCTCACCGAGCCCGAAGCGGGCAGCGACGCCGCCGCGCTCAAGACGACGGCGACGCGCGACGGCGACTCCTATGTGCTCGACGGCTCTAAGACCTTCATTACCAATGGCGGCAAAGCGGGACTCTATACGGTGATGGCCTCGACCGACCGTGCGAAGGGCGCCAAGGGCATCAGCGCCTTCCTGGTCGAGGCGGAGACGCCCGGCTTCACGATCGGCGCGCCGCTGCACAAACTGGGCCTGCACGGCTCACCTACAACCGAGTTGTTCTTCCGCGACTGCCGCGTGCCTGCCGTCAACCGCCTCGGCCAGGAAGGCGAGGGCTTCAAGGTGGCCATGCTGGCGCTGGACAGCGGGCGCATCGGCATCAGCGCGCAGGCCCTCGGCATCGCCCGCGCCGCGCTCGACGAGTACATCGCCTGGGCGTCCGGCCAGACGTCCCGACAGCAAGGACAGGGCACGCAGTTCGCCATTGCCGATATGGGCGCCGGCATTGAGGCCGCCCGCGCGTTGACCTGGCAGGCGGCGCGCCTGTGCGACGCAGGCCGCCCCTTCAGCGGCGCCGCCGCGATGGCCAAGCTTAAGGCGACCGATACCGCCATGTCCGTCGCCGACAAAGCCATGGCCTTGGTGGGCATCGAAACCGGTGGCGCACACTTGGCACGACTGGACCGCTTCTTCCGCGACGCCAAAGCCACGCAGCTCTATGAGGGGACCAACCAGGTGCAGCGCATGGTCATCGCGCGCCATGTATTGGGGGCGCGCTGATGCGTTACCACCTCCTCGCCCTCCCTGCCCCCACTGAGGGTCTTCCTCTCGCCCCCCCCGCCCCCTCCGAGGGTCTTCCTCTCGCCCCCCCCGCCCCCTCCGAGGGTCTTCCTCTCGCCCCCCCCGCCCCCTCCGGGGGAGCCTGGGGAGATGCCTCCCCCCAGACCCCCGCCAAAAAGAGAGTGCGGCGGATAATGGGAAGGGTACTGGTAAGCGCAGTAGCGGTAGTGGACGCGACCGATCTAACAGCCAGGCGCAGCGCATGGATGGGACGCGGGCAGATGCGGCGTATGGATGGGAGCCGGGATCGTGGGCCGTCTCCCATCTCCAGGTTCCCTGACTCCCGCGCTGTGCGTTTGGCGGGGGTCTGGGGGGAGGCATCTCCCCAGGCTCCCCCGGAGGGGGCGGGGGGGGCGAGGAAAGAGGCCCAGGCTCCCCCGGAGGCGCGCTGGACCGCCGGCCGCAGCCGGGGGGCCAGTCAGCCATGGGCGGGGGGGTCGAGAAAAGAAGCCCAGGCTCCTCCCGAGGGGGCGGAGGGGGCGAAGGAGACAAGGGTCGGCGGCCAGTCGGTAGTCCCAGGTGAGGCGCTCTGGGACATGTCAAGATGGTCCTAGACATGCGAGCGCAGGCGGACCTGGTCGAGCGCGTGCTGCGCGGCGACCCGCGCGCGATTGGCCGCGCCATCTCGGCCGCCGAGAACGACGCGCCCGGCAACGAGGAGCTACTGGGCGCGCTGTACCGGCACACGGGACGCGCCTATGTGCTGGGCATGACGGGGCCGCCCGGCGCGGGCAAGAGTTCGCTCGTCGATGGGCTGGTCCGTCTGCTGCGCGCACAGGGGCTTGGCGTGGGCGTGTTGGCGGTCGATCCCTCGTCGCCGTTCACCGGCGGCGCGATCCTGGGCGACCGTATCCGCATGCAGGCGCACGCCTACGACCGTGGCGTCTATATCCGCTCCATGAGCGCACGCGGACACCTGGGCGGTCTCGCCGAAGCAGCGAATAAGGCCGTGCATGTGCTCGACGCGGCCGGCAAGGACGTGGTCATCGTGGAGACAGTCGGCGTGGGGCAGTCCGAACTGGAGATCGCGGGGACGGCCGATACAACGGTCGTCGTGCTCACACCGGCCGCGGGCGACATGGTGCAAATGCTCAAGGCCGGCATCATGGAGGTCGCCGACATCTTCGTGGTCAACAAAGCCGACATGGAGGGCGCCGGGCGGCTGGCCCGTGACCTGCGCACGATGCTCAACATGGGCGAGCATCCCGCCCCAGGCGACTGGACGAAGCCGATCATGCAGGCGCGGGCCACGGCCAACGTGGGCATCGATACGCTGTGGGCGGAGGCCGAGCGCCACCGTGCCTTTCTACACGAGGAAGGCAGGTTGGAACAGCGCCGCCGCGCGCGCCTGCGCGCGGAGATCCTCGACCTCGTGATGTCACGCGTGCGTGCGCGCCTGCTCGATGATGTGCGCGGCCGCGATGAACTCGACGACCTGCTCAACCGCGCCTACGCGCGTGACCTCGATCCATACGCCGCCGCGCACGCTATCATGCGCTCGGGCGCGCTAGTCGAGGCGACAGACGACAAACGATAGAAAACGAGGACGCGTCGTGGTGAGCCATACACAGGACTATAAGGGGATACCGTTGACAACGTACGCGCCGGTATCATCGATAAAACATAGTAGAGGCGTAGCGCCTTTAGGGTTAGTGAACTGCCAGGGAGCCTCAATACTCCCCGTACCATCAGCCTTTCACAACCCCTCGCGCTAGTAGAATGAGGTGGCCGGCATGATGGCGCGTTTCCGCCGCTTACACATGGGGCCGGCGCCATCGGCAACACTGTACAAAAACACAGGCGACACATTGTCGCAACAGCAATATGTGGCCCGCCTTGGCGCCCTCCTCTTCATGCTCTCCAGTGCGGTAACGGCCATCAGTGCTCTCTTACCCGCCGCGCCAGGGATGAACCGCGGCGGCATGATCGCGGTCAGCGTCATTGCTCTCATCATGGGCGTCATCAAATGGTTCCTACCGTGGCGGCACTGGCTTCACTCCAGCAGTCTGTGGAACGTGCCCCCGGCCCTGGCGCTCATCGCCCTGTACAACTACCTCAGCAGTGATGAGCCGTACCGCTACGGCCTCTTCTTTATGGTGGCGTTCGCCTGGGTTGGCGTAGGACACGGCCGTGGCAAGTCCTTGCGCTTCGTGCCCGCGCTGGCGCTGGCCTACATCGCGCCCCTACTGGCGTTACACCGGCTAACCCCAACCTCCGCCACCTCGATTATTTTCATCATCCCAGGCTGCATCCTGGTGAGCGAGATCCTGGCCTGGACATCCGATCGCCTCTGGTCCGCGCGGAACGCGTTGAGCACGAGCGAGTCGCGCTTCCGCGCGCTATCCGAGCACGCCACCGACCTCGTGAGCGTGCTTGGTTCCGATGGGACGTATCTCTACGCCAGCCCGTCGTTCCAACGCATCCTTGGTCACGAGCCGGAGCGCCTGTATGGAACGCTGGCGCTGGATATCATCGCGCCCGACGATGTCCACCGCGCCCGCACGGCGTTCTTCAAGGGGCTAGCGCGGTCCGGCGAGATTGAGCGGACGGAATGCCGCATGCGTCACGCCGATGGGTCGTGGCGCACGCTCGAGTTGATCGGGACAAACCGTTTGACCGATCCCGCCGTGCGCGGCATCATCATCAACGGACGGGATATTACTGAGCGCAAAGAGGCCGAGGAGGCGCTACGCCATCAGGCCCTACACGACGCCCTGACCGATCTGCCCAACCGCACGCTCCTGCAAGACCGCCTACGGCAGGCCATCGCGCGTGTCGAGCGTGGCGGCGACGCTCTCGCGCTGCTGCTCATCGACCTCGATGGCTTCAAGGGTGTGAATGACACACTGGGCCATCAGCAGGGCGACCTGCTCCTGAGAGAAGTCGGCGCGCGCCTCGGCGCGACGCTACGAGCTTCGGATACAGTGACGCGCCTTGGCGGCGACGAATTTGCCGTGCTCCTAGCGGCTACCGACCGGCCGGGCGTGATGCGGATCGCGAACACGCTCCACGCACGGATCGAAGAACCTATCGCGCTGCCGGACCGCTCTGTGCGCGTGGGAGCCAGCATCGGCGTTGCCCTGTACGGGGAACACGGCGCCGATGGCGAAACGCTGTTGCGCATGGCCGACGCGGCGATGTATGAGGCCAAGCGCGCGGGCGGCGGCTACGCGCTCGCGACACAGACGCAGGTGGCCTAGCGCTGTCTTAAAGATGTCGCGTCAGTGGGCCAGAGGCAAGAAGACGCGGAAGCACGACCCCTCGCCGAGCGTACTCTCGACCGTGACGCGGCCGCCCATCAACTCCACGAACTCGCGCACGATGGCCAGCCCTAGCCCAGCCCCGCCAAGCTCGCGCGTCCGCGCCTGGTCCACACGATAGAAGCGGTCGAAGATACGCGTCAGGTGCTCCGGCGCCATACCTTCGCCGGTGTCGGCCACCGCCATGACGACCCCATCCTCGCCCGCCGTGACCGAGAGGGCGATGATCCCGCCGTCGGGGGTGTGGCGCACGGCATTGCGCACCAGGTTCTCTAGGATCTGGCGCAGGCGGCCAGCGTCGGCCAGCGCGTACGGCAAGCCCGGCCGCGCGTCCACGGTCAGCGCGATCTGCCCTTCGTTCTGGGCCAGGGGGCGCATCAGCGCCGCCACCTCGTCGACCAGCGCGGCGACGTCGACCGGCTCGCAGCGCACTTGCAGCGTCCCCGTTTCGGCGCGCGAGAGCGTGAAGAGATCGTCGACGAGGACGGCCAGCCGCTCGGTCTCGCGCCGCAACGCGTGCAGCGTCGGCTCCGTCAGCACGACCTCGCGCTCGTCTTCATACACCCGCTCGTCCACGACGCTGCCTGCAGCGACGGGCTGGCGCAACGCCAGGTTGTCCAGGTGGGCGCGCACGATAGCCAGCGGCGTGCGCAGTTCGTGCGAGATGCTAGCCACCAACTCTTGCCGTGCCCGCAACGCCTCCTCAGCCTGCGTCCGTGCCCACTGCGACTCGGCCATCGCCGTTTCCAGATTCGCGGCCATACTATTGACGCTTGCGGCCAGGCGCCCACTCTCGTCCACGGCCCGCACATGCACGCGCTGACTCAGATCGCCCCCCGCGATGGCCGTGGTCACGCGCGACACCGCCTCCAGACGCCGCGTCAGGCCGCGCGCCATGAAGTACCCGAACAAACTCGACAGGCCAAAGATAGGCAATAACGCCATCGTGATGAGGATAAGCATCAGGATGCCGAAGGCGAAGAGCGCGTAGGAGAAGAAAGTCAACGGAGGGAAAGCGACGTGCGGAACGCGTACGACGACGACGGCGACGGGCCGGCGTCCCACGAGTACGGGTGTCGCGACCACCTCGTCCCCCGTGACACGGATGCCGCTCCACGCAAACCCATTCTGCTGGAATGTGGATGGGGGCCACAGCGTCGTGGCTAACGACACGGCCGCCGAACGGCCGAGCAGGGTATTCCGCCGCAAGACGCGCCACGTCGCCGCGGGAAGGATCGTCGCCGGCGACGCTTGGATTCCCGGTGTGGACAACGGCTGTCCGTTTATCTTGACGGGCGCCGATTGTCCCTCTATCGGGGGAGGCGGCAGTTTCGCTGCCGTTAAAACCGTCCCATTAGGGTCCAGCAGCAGAACGCGCGAGGGCTGACGGCTCCACATCGCCACGGCGTTGAGGAATGGGTTATCACGCGGCTGGATGCGCCCTGCCTCGATCCCCTGCAAGATGGTCTTCGCACTCCCGGCATCGAATGCCGCCCCGCTATCCGGCGTCACGGCGCGCGCGATAGACGTGGCGAAGCCGCGCGCGTCGGGCTGCAGCACCGCGAGAATCACTTTCGAGGCCACGACGCTGCCTACAACGCTGCCCAGCCCGCTCACGATGATCAGTGGCACGACGACCACCGTTAGATGTGACACGGTCAACTGCCAACGCAGGCGCTGACGCGCGCGCCGCCGCAACGCGGCGACGATCTTAAGAGCGAAGCGTACCCAGAACACCAGCCAAAACACCAAGCTGAGGCTCTGTAGAAAGCCCCCGAACAGGGCGCCGGGATGGGCGTGCACAAGCCCACGCGCCAGAGGCCACGCGCCGACCGCGAAAAAGGAGTAGGATAGGAGGTCGACGATGAGGGCGTAGAGCAACAGGCGGCCCGCGCCCTTGGCGATCCGGCCCCACCAATGCCGCGCGCGTGTCCGGCGCAGACGCCATGCCGGCCACAAGACCAGCCATAACTCTCCAATGACGATGAAGACGCTGTTTGCCCCCGTCGTAAGGGACCGTGGATCCGCCCACAACGCCACACCACATAGGACCAGCGCGACCACGATAGCCTCGGCCACCGTACGTAAGAGACCGGCGCTAAAAGGAGCAAGGGCACGATGCCGCCACTCGCCACTCGCCACTCGCCACTCGCCACTCATCAATCGGCCCGCAACTTGTAGCCGACGCCCCACACCGTGGCGATGTGGTCGCCGAAGGGGCCAAGCTTCTTGCGCAAGCGCACGATGTGCGTGTCGACGGTGCGGTCGAAGCCGTCGAACTCGAGGCCCCAGATGCGCTGCAGCAGGAACTCGCGGCTGTAGGCGCGGCCGGGCTGCGCGGCCAGCAGGTGCAGCAACTCGAACTCCTTTGGCGTCAGGTCGATCTGACGCCCCTCAACGCTGGCGGTGCGCCCCGCCACGTCCACGCACAGCGCTCCCACCTCCAGGACGGCGGGGCGCGCCTCCTCACCGGCTCCGCCCGCCCCGTGCGCTCCGGCAGTCATCAGATCGACGCGGCGCAACAGCGCGCGGGCGCGCGCCAGCAGCTCGCGCATACTGAACGGCTTGGTCAGGTAGTCGTCGGCTCCGACCTCGAGGCCCAGCACTTTGTCGACCTCCTCGGCGCGCGCGGTCAGCATCAAGACCGGCGTGATGCTGCGCGCACGGATGCGGCGACACACCTCCAACCCGTCGATGCCCGGCAGCATCCAATCGAGGATAACGAGGTCAGCCGGGCGCGACTCCAGCATACGCAGCGCCGTGGGGCCATCGCCCGCGACAGCGACGCTATAGCCCGCTGCGACGAGCCGTTCACGTACCAGCCCGGCCAGTTGATCTTCGTCCTCGACCACCAATATGTGCGCCATGTCCTACTCCTACATGCCCTATGCCATCATAGTACGACGATTCACCCCTAACGCGCGTGGCAAAACGATGGCGGAAATGTGGCGAAAGTATGGCGACACACTTTCGCCATACTTTCGCTATGAACTTTTAACATGCTCTTGATCCTTCCGACACTCTACGCACACTATACTTGGCGTGTCATGACAGACATCAAACAGGTTGAGCGTACATCACGGGACACAAAATGGTCCGCTGCGGCGCCACATAGGGGCGCGCCGTGGTGCTCTATAAAGGGACAACACAGCGTTTTAGTAGATAGTAGGTGAGAGCGAACGACGGGCATGATACGCCCGCTGTGTCGCGAAAGGGACGGATAGGATATGGCGCGCGAGCTAATCATCGAGGCCACGGGCCTACGCAAAATATATATGACCGGAGCGTTGAAAGTGGAGGCGCTGCGCGGCGTTGACTTCGCCGTGGCGCGCGGAGAGATGGTCGCCATCATGGGACCCTCCGGCTGCGGCAAGACCACCATGCTTAACTGCCTCTCAGGGCTGGATGAGTTCGACGGCGGCGAGGTGCGCATCGCCGGCACGCCGCTAAGCGCTATGAGCGACAACCGAAAGACCGAGTACCGCGCCAAGAGTATGGGCTTCGTGTTCCAGGTCTACAACCTGCTCCCCGTGCTCAGCGCGGTCGAGAACGTCGAGTTGCCCCTGCTCGTCAGCGGCGTGCGCACAGGCGAGGCGCGCAAACGCGCGCTAGCCGCGCTGGACCGCGTCAACCTCGCGCCGTGGGCCAAGCATCGTCCGGCCGAACTATCCGGCGGGCAGCGCCAGCGCGTCACTATCGCCCGTTCGCTGGTCAACAATCCGGCCATCGTGTGGGCCGACGAGCCAACGGGCGCGCTCGACTCCGAATCGGCCCAGGATATTATGGACCTATTGTGCAACCTCAATCGTCAGGCCGGCCAGACCTTGGTCATGGTCACACACGCCCTGGAAATCGGCGAGCAGGCCAACCGCATCGTGCGCATGCGCGACGGGCGCATCGAGGACGACGGCCTGACCAGTCGGAAGTCGGAAGTCGATAGTCGGAAGTCGATAGTCGATAGTCGTCAGAAAGAGACGCCGGGGCCGACGCCACTCATGATCGCCCACTAACGCCATCCTCAACGACTTCCGACTATCGACTATCGACTTCCGACTATCGACTTCCGACTTCCGACTTCCGACTATCGACCGAGGTTCCCATGAACTCACTCTTCGGTATCCCCATGGACACCATCCTGGTCATCACACTGATCCTCTTCCTGCTGATGACCGCCGTGGTCGCGGCGCTGGGCTTGCGCAACCGTCTGTTGCTCAAGCTGGCCCTGCGCAACATCCCGCGCCGTCGCGCGCAGACCACCTTGATCGTCGTCGGGCTGATGCTCAGCACGGTCATTATCACCAGCGCCTTCGGCACCGGCGACACCGTTAGCTATAGCATCCGCTTACTCAGCGTCGTCAACCTCGGCGGCGTCGACGAGACCGTGTCCGGCGCCGCCGACGCGGGCCTGGGCTTCGCCGCTCAGGGCAGCGGCATCGGGTCAGGCGGCGCCAACTACGTCGCGGCTGGCACGGCCGGTTCCATCCGGAACAACAACGTCGTGCGCGCCAACACGGACGGCGTGATCGGGGTTATCGCCCTGAGCGCGCCCCTCAAAGACCTCACCACGCGCCAGACCAAGGCCAATACCACGTTGCTCGGCGTGCCCGCGGACTACCCGACGACGGCTTTCCACCCGCTGACGGCCGGCTCCGGCAATGCGGTGAGCCTGAATAACCTCGGCGCGAACGAGGTCTACATCAACGACCAGGCCGCCCACGCGCTGGGCGCCCACGGCGGCGATCATCTCACCATCTACATCGCCAACAAGCCGGTGTCCATGGTCGTACGCGACGTTCTGCGCGACAACGGCCTTGCCACCGGCGGCCTGCTATCGGGCGGCCAGGCCGCGGTGCCCGCGGTACTGCTGTCGCTCGACCGGCTGCAGCAGTTGACCGGCCACGCCAGGCAGATCACCACCGTCCTCATTTCCAACCGTGGCGATGATATCGCCGGCGGCCAGTCCACCCTGAGCAATACGGTCGCCGGCGCGATACGCGCGCAATTGGTCAACCCGGCGGCGGCCGCGGCCGCTAAGGGCGCGCTGGGCAGCGCACAGGGTCAGGCGGCGCTGCGCGCGCTCGAGAAGACGGCCGCGGTCAAAAGCTCGTTGGACACTCTGACGAAGGTGCGCGACCTCCAGGCTCAGGCGGCCCGACCCGGAACGAGCGATCAACTCAAGAGCCTGCTCGCCGACCCCACGGTCGTCGAGGCGCTGCGCGGCGTCAAGGACCCGGCGGTCGTGGCGCCGTTGAGCACGGCGCTGGTCTCGCTCAGCAACTACAGCGTGCAGACACTCAAGAGCGATGGGCTCACCGCAGCCGACCAGTTCGGCTCCGCCTTCTCGACGATATTCATCGTCTTCGGCCTGTTCTCGATCGCCGCGGGCATCATGTTGATCTTCCTGATCTTCGTGATGCTGGCCGCCGAGCGGCGCCCCGAGATGGGCATGGCGCGCGCCATCGGCACCAAGCGCCGCCACCTGATCGAACAATTCCTGTTTGAGGGCTACGCCTACGACCTCGGCGCAGCGTTGATCGGCGTGCTGCTGGGCATCGGCGTGGGACTGGGCATGGTCTCGATCATGGCCGGCCTGCTTGGCGCGGGCGGCTTCGGCTTGCAGAGCCACATCGAGCTGCGTAGCGTCGTGGTCGCCTTCTGCCTGGGCGCGATCGTCACCTTCTTGACGGTGAGCTTCTCGTCCTGGCGCGTCAGCCGGCTCAACGTCGTAGCGGCCATCCGCGACCTGCCCGACGACCTGCATGTCGACGGCAGTCTGCGCGCGGCCCTCGCGCGCTCGCTCAAGGGCCTGCGGCGCGTCACCCCCGTCAAGGGCGTGGTCGCCGTGCTCGCCCTGCTCATCATCTTCGCCGTGTCGCGGAACCCGATCGTCGCCGTCGCGGCCACGGCTGTCCTCTTATCTGCTGTGGGCCTTCCGTCCAGCCTGGGTGGCCCTGAGCGCGCGCGGGCCGCTGCTGCTGCTGATCGGCGCGGCTGTCCTGGCGCTGGGTATCTCAACCAAGCAGGCTTTCCCCTTCGGAGCAGGCGCCTCACTGTTGCTGATCGGCGCGGCCATGCTGCTGCGCTGGATACTGGCCGGCCTGCGCGTGCCCGACCGCCTGCGCAACAGGATCGGCTACTCGCTGGCGGGCCTCGCGCTGGTCGGGTACTGGCTGCTCCCCTTCGACGCCATCCGCAAGGACCTGAACGGCGGCATCGAGATGTTCTTCGTTTCGGGGATCATGCTCGTGCTCGGCGGCGTGTGGACGGTCATGTACAACAGCGACCTCTTGCTGGGCGGCCTGTTGCTCCTCTTCGGGCGCATCGGCAGCGCGGCCCCGATCCTCAGGATGGCCGTAACCTACCCGCTGCAGTACCGCTTCCGCACCGGCCTGACCCTCTCTATGTTCAGCCTGGTCATCTTCACCTTGATGGTCGTGTCGGTGCTGACCGGTACCTTCAGCGGCCAGGGCCTCAGACTCGACCGCGACCGCGGCGGCTACGCCATCTACGGCGCCACCAGCCCGGCCAACCCCGTGCGCGACGTGGCGGCGCGCGTCAAGGCCGACCCATCGCTGCGCGCACGCGTCGCCGCGGCGGGCGGCGTGGGGCAGCTGCCGGTTGGACTGCGCCAGCCAGGCCAGAAAGACCAGGCCTGGAGCCCCTACCGCGCCAACATCGCGGACAACGCGTACCTCGCCACGACCAGATTCACGCTGCATGGACGCGCCGCCGGTTATGGCTCCGACGCGGCGATCTGGCAGGCGCTGCGCGCGCATCCCGGCTACGCTGTCGTCGACGGCGACCTCGTGGCCTCGAAGAACGCCGGAGGCAGGGGAAGCGGCGGATTCCAGGTCGCGGGCGTCCACTACGAGGACAAGAGCTTCACGCCTGCGCGCGTCGAGATGCGCGACGTGCGCACGGGCGCCATCATCCCGCTGACCGTCATCGGCGTGCTGGACCGCAACGCCAGCAACAGCAGCGATGTCGCCTACGGCGTCTACACCGGCCAGTCGACCCTCGCGGCGGCGCACGACGCGGCCGTAGCGCCCACCGAGTTGTTCTTCCGGCCAGCGCCGGGGCAGGACGTACATCAGACGGCCCTGGCGATCGGCGCCGCCTTCCTACCCAACGGCCTCGACGTGATCGAGGCGCAGGTCGAATACAACACCAACCAATCGCTCAACGTCGGGCTCGACAACCTGCTGGAAGGCTTCATGGGCCTGGGCCTGGTGGTCGGCATCGCCGCGCTCGGCGTCGTAGCCACGCGCGCGGTGGTGGAGCGCCGGCAGCAGATCGGCATGATGCGCGCGATCGGGTTCAAGCGACGCATGGTACAGACAACCTTCTTGGTAGAGTCGTCGTTCGTAGCGATCCTGGGCACGGTACTGGGGGTCGTGCTGGGGCTGGTGCTGGCGCGCAACCTGGTAACTAGCATGGCCAAAGGCAACCCTGGCCTCTCGCTCGTCATCCCCTGGACGCAGATCGGCGTCATCGTACTGATCGCCTACCTGGCCTCGCTGCTGACCACCTACCTGCCCGCGTGGCAAGCGTCCAGGGTATATCCAGCCGAGGCGCTGCGGTACGAGTAGCCAGTTGCCAGTTGCCAGTTGCCAGTTGCCAGTTGCCAGTTGCCAGTTGGTATCTTGCCACCTTGTCGCATTACAATGGATTGAGCAGATACGGGATCGCTATTGGGCGTACCATGAGTATTCGTTCTTTCTAGCAACTGGCAACTGGCAACTGGCAACTGGCAACTGGCAACTGGCAACTGGCAACTGGCAACTGGCAACTGGGAGGACACCATGATCGTCGTCACCACGGAAAACATCGTCGGACGCCGCGTCACGCAAGTGTTGGGACAAGTCTTCGGAGTCGTCGTGCGCAGCCGCGGCCTTGGCGGCAACATCATGGCCGGGCTGCTCGATCGGCGGAGGTGAGATCACCGAATACACCGAACTGCTGGAGGAGGCGCGCCGCCACGCCGTCGATCGCATGGTGCAGAACGCCACCGCGATGGGCGGCAACGCCGTCGTCATGATGCGCTTCGACTCCTCGGAGATCGGGCAGACCATGAGCGAGATCGTAGCCTACGGCACCGTCGTGGTCGTCGAGCTGGCCTAATGCTATTAAGAGGTTGTTTGCCGTGCCGTTCCTGGGACCGCCGGCATCTTGCCGGCATACGCTTGCCGGCAAGATGCCGGCGGTCCCAGAGGGTAACTTCCGCTGCAAACAATCCCCCTTAATCTTGCACTGAGAAAAGAGTTGTTCGTCCTCCGGCACGCGGCTCTCTACGCTGTAGCGGGCGAGGATACCCTCCGCTTCATGGCGCAACACAGCGATCAACTCAATGGGTGATGTCACCGTTGCCTCGGCTCCGAGCCGCAAGAAACTGCTAGACATGCGCCATATCTTCCTCTCGCGGCTGGTCTATCAAACCTACAACGGCTACGTGCTGTCGCAGTTCAAGAAGCTGGAGCAGGACCTGCGCGCGCGCGGACACATTCGCTGGAAGCACGCCATGCACCTGATCCGGCTGCTGCTCGCCGGCGTGACGACGTTGCGGGAGGGCGTCGTCCCCGTGCGGGTCGGGGAACACCGCGAACGACTGCTGGCGATCCGGCGCGGCGAACTGCCGTGGGCGGAGATTGACGCCTGGCGGCTGCGCCTGCACCGCGAGTTCGACGCAGCCTTTGCCGCGACGCGGCTGCCCGAACGCCCCGACTACGAGCGGGCTGATGCGTATCTTATAGCGGTACGACGGGATATGGCGCAGCGATAAAGAAAGGAGTCAGGTCATGTTACGACGCGCTCTGATTGTTTACGGCGTGCTCTGTCTCGTCGTCGCGGTCGTCCTATTCGTGGCGGGCGCCGTCATCCCGCTGGCTATCGACCTCGCCATCGGCGGCGTGATAGTCATCGCGGCCCTGCTCTTCGAGCGGCAGCGCTACCGTCCACGTATTGACTCATCGCTGGGCCGCTGGCAGGTGACGGGCGAGCGCTTCGTGGACCCCACGAGTGGGCGCCTCATCGAAGTACACTACAACCCTGACACCGGCCAGCGCGACTATGTGGATACGAACGGCGAGGCGCTCGGCAACGAGCGATAGGCGACAGATCAAGATTGTCGATTGGGAGTGTGTTCCATGCCGAGGCGTAGCGCCATCGTTGTCCTGGGGCTTGCCCTCGTCAGCGGCTTGGTTGCCGCCTTCGTTTGGCGCGCCACGCCGCCAGGACGGGTGTACGCGGTCGACGAGGTCCAGTTCGCACTCCAGCGAAACCCCCGCGCCTGGGTGGGGCATACGGTTCTCGTCCGCGGCTGGAGCACCGCCACCGCGAGCGGCATGAGCTGTACGACGCATATCACGCCGGCGTCATGTCAGCAGGTGTGGCTCCTGCTAACGCCCACGTTCCCGTATGCCGGCCCCCCGGCCTTGGCGTTCTCTGTGCTCCTGCCGCGCGGCAGCACTGTCCCGACCGGCGTGGACGAGGGTACCGACCTGTCCATGAGCCTACACACCCTCCCAGGAATGGGATCGTCGATATTACGCTGGAGCGGGAGCCGCACGTTGCGCGTGCGCCTGACGACGAGTGCGGCACTATGCGCCACCCCGCCGCCGTGCGGGGTGCTCGTCCCATAGCCCCAACTATTTGGAGGAAGCGATAGCCGCGATCTCATGCGTGTCCTCCTCGCGCATGACGCGCAGGAGGAAGGCGCCCCACGTACGGTAGGGGCGCCAGTTGTCAGCGATCCCCTGCATCTCTTCAGTAGTAGGGATCGATGGCAATCCGTAGGCGGCGGCGAAGGCTTTGGGCACGCGCGGCTCACGTCAGGGCAGGTAGTCCGGCTCGCCGGCGCCGCGCAGCAGGATGTGCTCCGAGGCAAAGGCGCCGATGCCCGGCAGTTCGCGCAACTCGGCCAGCGCCTGTTCGGCCGGCAACGCGCGCAGGCGTGCCGCGTCGAGCCGCCCCTCCATCGTGGCCTCGGCCAGCGCGTGCAGCCACTCCACCTTGCGCCCGAACAGCCCCTGGAAGCCGTCGAGTTCGCGCAGGCGTGCAGGACCGGGGAACGCGTGCAGCAATTCGCCGTGGACCTCGACGGCCGGCCCCAACTCACGGGCCATACGGTCCTTGACGCGCGCCGCCTGGACGATGCGGATGCGCTGCGAAATGATGGCCCAGGCTCCGGCTTCGTAGGGTGAATAGAAGTTGACCGGGCGCAGGCCGGGGTAGCGCGCCTGCAACCGTCCCACCACGGGATCGCGCCGCCCGACCTTGGGGAAAAGGCTGCCATCGACGTCCAGGGACAAGATGCGTGCGACCTGCGCCGCCACCGCCGCGGGGTCGGCGGCGCCGAACACCTCCCCGACGACCCACCCGCCCTCGCCGCGCAGACACACCCCCGCGATGTCCTCGCCGCCATCGGCCACGAAGGCCAGGTGCAGGTGGTCCCTGTTGTCGGGGTTGCCGGCCCCTTGATAGGCGGCGGGCGCGAAGCCTTCCAGGAACTCCCGGCTCGCCACGAACGAATAGGGGCCGCGCGGCGTCAACTCGAACGTATGGGCCACCGGACGTGTCGCCATCTCCATCTGTGTCATACCGGCATCTCCTTCGATTTTCACCGACTCCCAACACCCCCATCATACGACGAGCCTCTGACAGCCCTATGTCAGTAGCAAACAGCCTGGGCCATGTAGTTTTCCCGTCGTCGCGAGAACTACATGGCCCAGAGGTAAGCGTCGTAGACGTTGACAACAGCGAAGTTAGCACTATAATGTAGGTGTTAATGGGCGTTAATTTGATGGCGGCAGTGAATGGCGATGAATGAAGAGGCGCGGGTACGGATCGAGCGTCGCGAGGACAGTTCGTCGACCAGGATTATGTTCACGGATCAGCCGGACGATTCACGGGTCTCAGCCGTTCCCCTTGGCGCCACGTCCACGGTCTACATAGTCTACCCCAAATCGGCGGCGCCATCCTCCCCTTTAACGGGGCCATGGCGGCGTGCGCATCGGGTTGTCCAGCGGCGACCCCCCACCACGTCCTGGCGCGCCCCAATCGCTCGAGCGATCAAAGAGCCGGAGCAGAGCGACGATGTGGCGCTGGTTTGGCGTAGCTTTCTGCGTTTTCTAGGACGTACGGTACCGGCGGGCCGGCCTGTAGAGCCAGGCGCCGACCTCCCCGTTGCGGAGGCTGCCGTGCTCGCTCGCGGCAGCGCGGGCCTTGACGTTTCGCCGGCGACGACGGCGCGCGCACTAGGGCGGACGGCCGCTCGATGGGCCGATCTCTTGACGGATAGCGCCAATGCTGCTGAGGCCGCTCGCCTGCTCGGCGTGCAGGAGAGCCGTGTGCGCCAGCGCCTGGCCGCTCGCACGCTCTACGGATTCAAGCACGAGGGCGCGTGGCGCGTCCCGCGCTTCCAGTTCTACCACGATCGGCCCGTGCCCGGCGTCGCAACGGTATTTCCGCGCCTACCCGATACGGTCACGCCCATTGCCGTCGAGACGTGGTTCACGACGCCGACGATGGAACTTGTGTCGGAAGACCAAGCGCTGAGCCCGCGCGAGTGGCTGATTGCAGGTGGTGACCCGACCACGGTAGCCACCTTGGCGGCTTTCGTCTAATAACCATGGGCGCCATCCATGGATGAGTTGTCCGGCTACACCCCCGAGGAGTTGGCGACTAAACTCCCGTTGCCACCGGCCACCGAGGTTCTTCAAGCGCGCTTGCGCCCCGAGGATATCGCCACTATACCGCTCGGGACGGAACTCTGGCATATCTACAAGCGTGGCGGTGACTACCCGGTCGATTGGGACGACCTCCGGCATTTCGGGCCGATCGACGCGCGCTACGACCACCACCGGCCGCCGCAGCGACCGCAGGACCGCGGCATCCTGTATCTTGCGACCCTTATCGGCACATGCGTCGCCGAAGTTTTCCAGGCGACGCGCGAGATCGACCGCACCCGCGGCCAACCGTGGCTCGTCGCCCACATGGCGACGCGCGACCTGACTTTGCTCGACCTGACCGGGGCATGGCCAACCCGCGTCGGGGCCTCGATGGTCATCAACGACGGTCCTCGTGCGCTCACGCGCCGCTGGTCGTCCGCGATCTACGACGCCTATCCCGAGATCGACGGCCTCCTATACACCTCGTCGATGTACAAGCACGAACGTTGCGTCGCCCTCTACGAGCGCGGGCGCGACTCACTGCCACGACATCCCTCCTTCAATCGCGCGCTCACCGATCCCGGCCTGTTCGACGTCCTGGCTGCCGTCGCCGATGAGGTCGCGTATACCATAGCCTGAGCGCGACGGCGGCCGCTGCTCTCCTCCATGCCGGCCGGCTCCCGAGTCAAGCGCGTCCAAGGCGCTGAAGCCAATGTCGAGATGATGTGAGCTTTCGCCTAAAAGCTATTTTCGCTGTACAGCGAATGTAGCTCTTTTTGCGAAAATAATCCGGGGCGCATGAACTCGACACGGCGCACCATCCTTTCCCGCCTCCGCCCATGGCTAACTGGTCCCTCAGCTGCGGCCGACGGCCCAGCGCACCAAGGGGGAACCTGGGGAGATGCCTCACTCGCATCAAGCTAAGAAATGAGCAGGGGCGCTTCTTTGGCATCATAAGGGTGTAGAAGACCTTAGGAGCAAAGGAGCGTCCCTATGACCACGGTAGCAGATT
>JAABUV010002619.1_pt1 | contig 23989 bp, 34 predicted proteins | sample 5559971 | NCBI WGS metagenome assembly JAABUV01 (sample SAMN10711881, study PRJNA513362) | rock metagenome | isolation source: Antarctica rocks | place: Antarctica: Victoria Land, Knobhead nord | collected 2015-12-19
GCGCGTGCGCGCTGGGGCCTGCGCGGGCGCACTCCCGGGGCTGAGCGCTCGGCGGGGCTCGCAGCGAGCCCTGATGCTGGCACTGACCCGATCAGTGATGGGCGAGGAGCCTCAGCCATGCCAAGGCAGCTTCAAGGCGCAAGCACTTCTGGCAACCGATGCAAGCTGACTGGCATTGACTCCAAGGGTACTACTCCGAGTGCCTTGCGGATGCGCGCCTTGGACGCCTTGCTCACGCTGCGCCCCAGGTTGTTCTCGGGCGCCTGCGCTGGCGAACACGCCCCGTCCGTCGCGCGCTGGCACAGGCCTTGCGGACACGGCCATGAGGCAGGGCGACGCGCAGGCTGAGCTTCCCAGCGCACGCACGCTGCGGCGTTTGAGGATCTGCGGAACGTCGCGCGCCGCAGAGCGGAAACGCAGACCTGCAGCAGGCTGAGCTTGGCCGGCATGGCGCTCGGCAGGCACGGCGCTCGCGGCCCTGGCTTAGGGTAGGCTCGCGCGCGCGCACCAGCGGGTCTGCCACGTTCAGCTGCTTCACCGCAAACGCGCGCGGGGGGCTGGGCGCGGGCGGCGCGTAGTTGGCCAGCACGTTGGCCAGGAAATCCTCTGACAGCAGCGGCGGCGGCGCGCCCGGCTCCAGCGCGAGCGGCTCAACTGCGGGGCGCGGAAGCGATGCATCAGCAGCCCTCGCAGCGCGACAGCTTACACGGTATGTGCCATGTCCTGCAGAGGGTCTGCAAGCAGGTATGAGCCTATGCAATGGCAGGCGCGCCGCTTTACAGGCCAGCCGGGAAGGCGCATGCGGCCGCCCGCTCAACGCCTCTGGTGTCCAGGTCAACTGAGTACACTGGTGGTCTGCTCTGCACTGCAGTACCACGGCAGGCAGTTTTGGAGGCCGTTCCTAAGACGCACAGACTGAGCAGTCTGCCAAACCAGAGGTGCGCATCTCAGTGAGCTGCCAGGCATGACGGTGCACGTCGTTGCAAGCCGCATTGCTAGCGCCGCTGCGCTGCAGCTGCTCGCCGCAGCGCACACCGGGCGGCTGCGAGAGCCACGAGCACGACTTGGGCGCCGTCGGCGGCGCAAAGGTTAGGGTAAGGGCGCACCGACGGGGTTGGGAACGAGTCCAGCGCAATCGGGCCGCGCAGGCTGAGGCAGAAGCGGTCCCAGTCGAAGACGCTGAACACCTCCAGGAACTTGTGCAGCACCTGCGGCGCATCACGGGGTCAGGGTCAGGATAAGGGTCCGCTGCAAAAGCCCTGCACGCGCCGTGCAGTGCTGGCGGCGCGTTGCACATGGGCGCGCTCAGTACCACATCCACATGCATGAGCGGGCTTGCATCATCTCGGGACATGTCAGCATTCTCCGCACCGCGGCCTGTGCTACTGCGCCATGCGGGAGCGAGTGTGCCACACTCAGTGTGGCATGCGCGGGCAGGGTGCGCACGCCTGACGCACCTGTCAGCACCCGCGCGGGCAGGGAGCGCACCCGCAGCGGCGAGTGCAGCTGCGCGTGGTACAGGTTGAAAATGTACAGCACCATGGTCTCCAGCGCGTACGTGGAGATGAGCCCGTGGTGCGCGCCCAGCAGCCGGCTCTCGTAGTAGCACCAGGCCTTCACCTGCGCGCCATCCACAGCGCAGGCTCCCTGTCCGCAGCTGGGCAGTCTTCCGTGATGCCCTCCGCACTGTGCATGGGGCCGCCCGCAGGTACGGCCTCAGACAGCGGAGGGCGGGCGGGGCTTATGCATCGGGAGGAACCCGGCACACGAGCACGCCCCGCGGACGCACTCCATGCGCGCGACCGCACGCGCTCGCGGCCGCGAGCGAGCGACCGAGCCGCAGCAATCCGAAAGCGTCAAGCGGCGAGCGACTCGCATACGGCCGCCCGCGACTGCCGGCGGACGCGCCAGGGGCCGCGGCGAGGCGGAGGGTCCTGCCGCGCGCGGGGCGCGCCAGGATGATGCTGCGCTTGAACAGGTGCGCGCGGCCGACGTGGCGGTCCACCACCTCCAGGAAGGCCAGCGTGCACAGGCCGTTGAGCGTGTCGAACGAGATGTCCACCACGATGTTGTCCACCAGGCACTTAAGCAGCTTCACCTGCAGCGCGCAACGCGTGCGCGGATCAGTGGCGACTCCCCGCGGGCTGCAAAGCGGTGGGCACGCCGGTGCGCGAGCGCGCGCGTGCCACGCCGAGCGCGCCGGCCTCGCCAAGCCGGCGCGGGCTCTGCGGCGGCCAGCCGTGCCGGGGCGCTCTGCGCCCTCGCAGCGCTCCCCGCGCGCCGGGAGGCGCGCGCTGCTGCCGGGCGCGGCGGGGCCGGCGCGCCGGCGGGGCCGCACCTCCGCGTGGATGACCTGCACGTCCTTCACGCGGAACGCCGGGCGCGTGAGGCGGGCCTCCGCCTCCAGCACCGCGCTCAACCGGGTGGTCCACGTGTCCCGCACGCTCGCACCGCGCAGCTGGAACACCGCCATGTCGATGTCCCCGTCCGGCAGGTACGTCTTTAGCGGCACCGATCCAAACATGAACGCCTGCACCTGCGGGGCGCAGGGCCGAAGTCCGGGCGTGCTGCCAGCAGCGGGGCGCTGATGTGGCGCGTGCTTGCCACCGGGGCCGAGGCGCGCGCCTCCAGCTTGAAGCAGCGGTTGACCAAGCCGCGCACATAGTCCGCGACCCGCACTCGCCGCGCCTCGCTGTGCTGGTTGGGCCGGATGCGCTGCAGCAGTTGGTCCACTCGAGCCTCCAGCAGCACCCACAGCTCTGACGGTATCGCGCCCGTCCGCTCGCTGCCCTCAGGCCGAGCAGCATGCGCCATTGCGGCCGCTACATTTCAGCGCCGCCGCCGCCCCTGTCCAAGCAGCAAGCCGCTGCTGCACACTCTGTATACAGCGTGTTTTCGGTACAGAAACAGGTCGCGGATGCAGGACAGGTCACCACGAACGTGGGCACAGTCCACACTTGTTCCTGTGAGCAACCTGCCACAGAAGGGTATGTGAGCGAGCCTGCACTAAGGGGCCTGCACTAAGCAAATTTCACTGCCAAAAGAGCAAGCACTATAGTTGATACCTCACCTCGTCTGAAGAACAGCTCGCGGCCCAACGTGCAGAGAGCTCAAGATGCAGCGTTTGAGGCGCGCTTCACGTCTTCTGCACCAAGCAGCGCCGCACGCCGCAGGTCAGCACACCTTCGTGCTCGAACTAGGTGACAGGTACAACACTGTCTGAGCAAACAGGTGGCATGCAGGGGCATGGCTGGAGCGGTGCGGCGCGGCTGCCGCGTCCGGGTGCATGCACAGCAACCAGAACGCCTGGCAGTCTGGGCAGAGCCGGAGCACTACCGTGCTGTGTGTACGGAAGGGCGAGGAGGTGATGCCTGCATCAGTGCTTTCTGAGCTACGCTGCTGCATCTTACAAGCAGAAGCGCAGCCACTGATGCGTGGTGAGGGTGCAAGACTTAATAAAGGTTGTCGTGCAGGTGGTGATCATGGCAGACGGCCAGGTCACAAAGGGCAATGAGATTGTCAAGCCCAATGTGCGGCGCTCTTGGCGGCGCCCGTGAGCTGGCCTGCACTGCACTGTGCTGCTGGCAGGCTGCTGACAAGCTCGGCCCGTGCTGAGCAGGTGCGAAAAGTGCGGAAAATCGGGGACGGCAAGGCCATTGCGGGCTTTGCGGGTGAGGCTGCTCTTGGAGCAGGCGCCTTTGCTGCCGTCCTGTCCTGCCTGTGGCAGCTGACCACTGCTCCGACGCCGCAGGTGCCACTGCAGACGCATTCACGCTCTTCGAGCGGCTGGAGATGCAGCTGGAGGCGCACCCAGGTCCGCGCGTCCTTGGGTGGGGCGCACTGTGGTTCTGTACTTGCTCTCCAGCTACCTGTCACACCTGGCGACCTGTCACACCCGACAGCGTCTGCCCCTGCGCGCAGGCCAGCTCACGCGAGCGGCCGTCGAGCTGGCCAAGCTCTGGCGGACAGACAAGTACCTGAGGCGCCTCGACGTGCGCGGCCCCCGCTCAGCCCAGCCCTGCCTCGCCAGAGGCTGTGCTGTGTGCTCGCAGCTAGCATGCGAGCACCAAGAGAGCCGGCCAGCTGCCAGGGGTATGATACCCTACCCGTAAGGGGTGGAGGACCCTAACCCTTAACCCCATCTGCTGTGGCGGGGGCAGGCGGTCATGGTGGTGGCGGACAAGAAGCAGTCGCTGACCATCACCGGCAACGGCGATGTCTTGGAACCGCACGATGGCGTGATCGGTGCGCGCAGCGGCGCAAGCCCGTGCGTGCTGCCTCACCGTGCGTTGCTTCGACCTTCTGTCTCCGTTGGAAGCGTCTTGGAGCCGCGTGAGCATGCGCCCGGCCTGGTGTGAGCTGCTTGGTGAGCGGTGTGAGGCAGTGTGCGCCCGTGCAGCGATCGGCTCGGGAGGCGGGTATGCACTGGCGGCGGCGCGCGCGTTGATCGACCTGCCCGACCTCAAGGCCTTGGACATTGGTGCGTGGCCCCTTAGGCCTTACAATTGTCCGGAAAATGAAGCGGTCGCTGGCTGCTGCCTGCGCGCTCGCAACGCAGCAAGGCGGCTGTCCTCGCATGCGCATCTTGGAGTGGTCAGCGTGGGAAGCTGCCATAGGTTTAGCGACGGCGCTGTGTGTCCAAGTGTGCGGAGCCTCAGGTGTGTTGTGCGGCAAAGCAGCTGACAAGGCGATGACGATCGCGGCGGACGTGTGCATCTACACCAACCACAACTTCACGGTGGAGGCGCTCAAGTCAGAGGTCGCGCCGGAGCAGCCCTCCAAGCTGCTCGCTGGGCATTGACACCAGCGCTGTGAATGGGGGATACTGATGCTGTAAACGGGGTTCTCTGTAGCAATCTCTGTAAGTGTGTAAAATATGAAAGCCATTCAGCCAGCAGCCTGGATAAGGTGTGGCTGCGCGTGTTTGTTGTGACAAATTACAAATAAACTTTAGAAATCTGCAGCCTGTAAATACAGGCAACAGTCATGCATTCTTGCTTCTGGCATTCCTTGGATAACATGTGCCCATGTCGCACCCAGCTCGCATCCCAGTCCCACTTGGCCGCTGTGCAAGCTCAACGCGCGAGCCGTGGCGGTGGATGCGAGCTCGGCGCCGCCTCCGGCCGCGCCTCTTGAACAGCAATGAGGACAAACTCCGGGTCTGTCGTAATGTGCGCGCTCGTAAGCGGGGTATTAGCAGTATTAACTCCAGGCACAGCAGAGGGGGCTGCGCACTTGGTGCCACCATGATCTCATGCTTGCGGGAGCGGATGCGCAGAAACTCCAGCTCATTCTGGTGCACCAGACGCATGTATTAAATTCTCAGCCTCAGAGGGTGCACTGTGTGACAGCGCCCAAGACAGCCAGAGAGGGCGGGCACGATATAAGCTGGCAGCAGGGCATAGGGCGCACCGTAGGATCGAGGTCCCGCACCATGCTGCGCGCCAGCGCTGCCAGGTCGGGGATCAGCTGGGCGTGTGCCTTTGTGAACTCAGCCTGTATCTGCTTGCGTGTCAAGGCGCTTACCCGTTGCCAATGACATGCAAGTACAAGCTGCAAGGCCGCCCACCTCACAGGTGCTCCGCAACACAGCGCCCTCCTTGTTCACGACGATGCAGCCGAGCACGCCCTAAGGTTGCCAGTGCGCAGTTGGCGGGCTGCACCGGAGCAGTGCGCTTGATACACACAGCGTGCAGAAGGTGCGCACACCGGCTGCTTTGATATCCTCAGTATCGATGCCTCTGCTTCTGCGTGAGCCTGCATGCGGCGCGCACTCATTTCAGCAAACTCGCGAGCACGCACCGCGTCTCGCCCCGCTGCGCAAAGGTGAATGTCTCACCATAGCAGGTACGGGCTCGAGGTGCAGGTGCTGCACGTCGCCAGCTGTACGCAAGGCTTGCTGCTGTTTTCTTTCTTCGCTTGGTTGTGTTATCGCAGAACGCCGGCAGCCAGCGCAATAGAGAGGCGAAGAAGACTGAGGCGCATAAAGTACGCGGGAAACTCGACTCGCCAGTCAGTTGTGCGACTGAAAGTGCTAGTGCAGCTAGTGCTATAGTGCCGTTGATGGTGCTAGCAGCGGGCCCTGCTTGTCGGTAGTTGATTGCCGGTCTGTAGCAGCCACACTTGTGTCACAAGCATGTCTGCGCACAGGACCTTGTTGCTGCGCAGCCTGAACTACAGCAAGGCCGCTGACTTTGATGTCGCGCACGACTTCCGTGGCCTGGTCGCCTGGCTGGAGCACACCCAGGTCTGGTGCAGGGCCAGCCAGCATCTCTGTGGCTCATGTAGCTGAGCCCAGACGCCACCAATGACGAGCAATTGCCTTGTCGCAGGTGAGGCTGTATCCCGTGGACGCACGGGGCGGCATCTCAGACATCAGCGCCGCCGCCTGGCCAGCAGCGTTCAGAAAGGCGCGCGCGACGCCTGTCACAGGAAGCACAGCAGCTGCTTAGCGTGTACAGGAGCCGCGGCGCTGATACCCAGTTACCCTGCAGTACCTGGACGACTTGGAGTGCCCGCTCGCGCGTCCAGAGCGAGACGCTGAGAGCGAGGCGGCGCTGGACTGGCTGCTCCGCCACGCAGTGAGCCTCGAGTATACTGACCGCTTCTGCCCCGCTGACGGTACGGTCACTGGTGCTGTAGGCGGGCACCTGGTCCCTGTTTTGCTTACTTTTCCGCTCAACTCTGCCTGGTTGTTGTTGTTTGCTGCCCGATAGACATCGACATGAGCTCAACATGCCTGTCGCTCCACTGTGCAGCTATGAGCCCTCCTTGTTCGGTGCGCTGAGAAGCGGTGTCACCCCACGCGTCAGGACCGCCAAAGCAGAGTGTGCCAAGCAGGGCGCATACGGACGCGGAGGCCGGGGCCCTGCCAGACTGTGCGCGGCGGCCCCAGCATGCAAGCTTTCTTGCACCACAAGCAGTGCTTCCTGATATCCCGTGAGACATATGGAGCCGTGCCCATGTTTGAAAACAAGATGCCAGCATTAGCTATGCTCGAGTGGCGCTTGCTGCATGGCGCCAGCCTCCAGTCGCATGTCGCCGCCCTTGTGTCTGTCATAACTCCTGCTGTGGCGCACGCTTACCGTTATAATTATGCCTGCTGACTACAGCAGTCGTGTGGGGCGGCAAGCTGACCTGGGCCGAGCGGGCTAGTGCGCAGCCCCGAGGCCGCCGCGGCCGTCCGGCGGCTGCTCGAGCGGCTGGACCTCGCGCCGGTAGCAGCGGAGTCACCCGATTCGAGCTCTGGGCCGCCTGGCGCGCCTGCGCCGGCCGACGGCGGCGGCGGCGCGCCAGCAGACTGCCAGGCGGCTGCACTAGGCTGCGCTGTGGAGCGTGTGGCCGAGCTGCTGCGCACGGCGCCTGCGGGCAGCACGTCTGGCAGCGACGCCGCCGCTGCTGGGGTGCGCATGCCACCTCGGTCCTCAACTGCATGATGCCGAGCTGACTCGCAGGCGCTGCTGCTGCGGCATGCTTGCGTGTTGATTCTCGAGTGGCCTGTCAGCTGTATGGGCGCAAGGCGCTATAGTGCTCGAGAGGTGGAGCCTGTGAAGGCCTCGTGTGTTTCGACCATCATGCGTACGAAAAGCTGCATTAACCAAACAGGCACTCTGAAGCGTGCTGCAGAGTTCCCAGGTGTCTGTGCACATGTCAGACAAACAGGCGCTCGCTTGTCGCCAGGCTGCCAAAGGCGGGGATAACTTTGATCCGTCGGCATTCCCGCTCGGCTTCAGCACCGGCGGTGCGGCCCGCCGTGCAATGAGTGTACCTCCTCAGCAACAGAGTGCTGTTGCACTGGCTGATTAAGCACCTGGCATGGAGGTTGCGGACCCTGCGTGCTGTCCTGGGAACGCTGCCACCCCAGGCTGCCCCGTGTGTGCAGGGTCGCAATGTCCAAGGCATTCCACCGCTTCAACAGGCATGCCTTCTCAGCAGGCGTGTGCGGGTGCAGAGGCGGCCCTGGACGCCGCGGCGACGGTGCTGCGGCTGCTGTACCTGCGCGACCTGCGCGCGCTGCAGACGCAGATCGACGAGGCGCTCGTGCGCGTCCAGGCACGCGCTCGGTCCCAGGCCGTCCGGCGTAAGCTTAGTGGCCCTGGCAGGCCCTGCATGCAGAGCACTTGGCTGCGGGCCGTAGCTGGGCGTGCGGTTCACAAGCCTGCCCGTCGAGCGGAGGCCATTCCTGTGCATTAAGCCACAGGGAAAATACTGCTTGGTACTTGGCGCGTAGGAGTTTGCAGCCAATCCTCGCACACTTCCTCTCGGTTGACACCAAACTGGGCGCGCAGGAGTTTACGGCCAACCCGCGCACAAACGCGCAGCTGGGGCGCATCGGGCGCTGACCCTAGGGCAAACGCAATGGGTGCTTGCTTCCCGCGCTTACGGGCGTCAGCCACGACTTGCCTAATGTGACCGCTGTGGGCAGCTGCACCAGGGGGTCACTTTGGACCTGCAGGTTACAGGACCAGCTGCGTTTGAGGCCGGACGGGGCCCACGCGCAGCGAGCCAGGCACGCGCATGTAAATGCAATGCGTGCCACGAACAGTGCAGCTGCGGCACCAGCGTCAGGCGCCACAGGCTGCGCCTGACAGCTTCATTCGTCCTCGTCACTGCCAAACAGGTCGTCCACCATCGCACTGGCCCGCTGCGCTCGTGGGCCGCCCTCGGGCTCCCCGTCTATGTCCATGCCCGCTCCACCGGGCGCCCGCGGCGGACCCTGCAAGCACAGCATCCTCTCGGCCAAGCGCTCCATGGTCCCATGAAAAGGGTCAGCACAGACGTTGATGTGCGTGGCAGCGCGCTTTGCAGCTGTGCTGCTGGACCTCGCTGCGAGTGTTTCCCGCTGCATGTACAGCTGCAGCACCGCTCAGGGCGACATGTTGCTATCACCCTGCAGCACAGTCAATGAGGCGGGGTGCACAAAAGATCAATCGTAACCCTTTCCCAACTTGCTGCAAAACCCAGCAGTCGTCCACACCCATCACATGGCCAGGCCAGGTCAAGGCAGCTGTGGCAGAGCCGCACCGCGCTGGGGTGCTCCACGGGCGCCCCATCCTCCTCATCGGAGTCCAGCAGCGCGGTGCGCGCTCGCTTGGAGGCGCTGGCGCCTGCCGGCTCGCCCTCGTCCTCCAGCGCGCCACCCTGGGCCTCGACATGGCGCTTGGCGCACTGCTCCATGTGCATGCGAAGGAATGGCCACACGACCGACTTGTTACAGCTGCACAGGTGCAAAACAGGAGCGTATGGCTTTCAGAGCTGCCGCACGGGAACTTGACATGGCGAGCGCCTGTGCACTTCAGGTCTCGTGCGCCTGGGCATGCCCCAAACGCTGAGCAGGCTGCGAAGTAGGGTCTTCAGAGCAGGGTCTCGTACCCCGCTCGCGCCCGCCAGGCCGTCCGGGCCGTCAGCGTCATCCTGCAGGCCGCCGTTGGACGCCCCTGCGTCGCCCTCGCGGTGCCGCTTGAGGCGGCCGCCGCTGCCGCCGGGCGTGCCCTGAGAGGGCGCCGTACCCTCCGGCGGCCCTGCCGACGGGCTGGCGCCCGCCTCGTCCTCGTCGTCGCTGGCCAGGCCCGCCGCTGCGCCGCGCAGCACCCGTAAATATGGAGTTCATAATGCGAGGACCCCAATGCCCAAACACGTCGCGATCTCTATATCCAGGGCCGCATCATCCAAACGGCATGTGCGCCAAAGTGCAGGCGGGGGATGGCGATGAAAGGCGCGTGGCGGCCGCATCAGCAGGGCGGCCGGCCTGCAGGGCGTGTTCAGTTGGGCGCACCCGCCGCGCCGCCGCCCAGGACGCAAAGACGCAAAGCGGGCTCTGCTCCACCATGCGCTGCCAGGCTGAGGCCGCCGCGCATGGCGCGCGACACCCCGGCTGCAGCTCCCGCGGAGCGCGCGCTGCGAGCGCGCCACGGGCGCACCGCTGAGCGCGCGCCGCTTGCGCTCGGCCTCGTCAAAGGCGGCCTCATCGAACTCGGCCTCCTCCTCGGCCTCCTGCCGCTGCCGGCCCTCGCCGCCCGCCTCGGCAAACTCGTCGTCGGCGGCCGCCGGGTCGTACTCGCCGTCATCCTCCTGCGCGTTGGTGCGCTCGCCATGCAGCCCAGGGCTCTGCGGGGGCGGCCGCGCAAGGCCTGTGTGACAGGTGGCTGCGGGTGTGCATGCAGGCACAGCAGCTTGCTGACTGCGCGCAGGACGTTGGTAGAACAGCGAGCTGGAGCCGCGCGCAGCGCAGCCACCCAGGGCCCGGACTGGAGGACTGGGGCTGGGACGGCGCCAGTCCCCCTCCGCACGCGGTGCCCGCTGGGTCCTGCAGTCCGCTGTGGGCCGCGGCCCGTGCCGGCTGCCAGGCTGAGCTCACGGGCGCGGCCGACACGGCTGTGCGCCTGGCAAGCGCTCGGTGGCGCCGGCGCCGCTGCTTGCGGCGCCGGCGAGCGCTGACGTGCAGGTGGGACCGCCGCCCAAAGTCTGCAGAAGGCGACCTATTGCCCCGAGCAGTCTTGGGAGAGGGTTCATCTGGCGCGCGCACACCTCCTCGGCGAAGAGGTCGTCCGCGCGCGCGGCCGCCTCCTCGGCCTTCTTCTTCTTCCGCCGCTTGTCGTGCTTCATCGCGTCGCCCTCCTCCACCGCCTGCCGCCGCCGCACAGGGTTACGGTGGACATGGGCCGCTCTGCCATGTGGGCACTATGAGGCCACGGCGCTGTCGCACCCGTCACATGTGCAGCAGGAGGATTGGGCTGCTCGCTAGCTGCCGTCGAGTGGGGGGCTGCAAGGCGCCCAGCGCTGGGCAGGCTGCAGCCTCCGGACTCCTTGCCCCGGGCCGGCTGCACGGCGCCTCACCCCCCGCGCCCGCGCCGCATGGAGGGCGGTGCCAGGCGCAGCGGTGCGCGCGCAGCGCGCAGCTTGCCCGGACGTGTTTTTCTCATCACACGGCCCGCGACATGTCTCAACGCGACCACGTGCTCTCCCCGTGTCTGGCAACCTGGCGCCTTGGTCTCCCGGGGCTTGCGGGAGAGGGCAGCGCGCGCGCGCCTTGCTGGCCGCCTTGTCGTCCTTCCAGGTCGCCTTGAGCCGCTCGATGCGCTCCTTGTGCTGCCGCGCCTGCTGCTGCTTCTCGGCGGCCGCCTGCTGGTCGCGCGCGCTCTGCCGCGCGTCGGCCGCCTCGCGCTCCTTCTTGGCGGCCTCCAGCTGCCGCCGGCTCGCCTCGCGCCGCATCTCCAGCAGCTCGGCCTCCTTCTGCGCCTGCGCGCGCGGGCAGGCCCCCGGGTTTGCCAGAACCCTGCTGCTCCTAGCAGACGCTTCGAAGGCGGCCTGCGCGGGAGCGCCGTGCCGCGCTGCCGGGCCCCGTGCTCACGTTCCCTGCGGCTTCCAGCCGCCGCCGGCTTGGCTCGCGCCAGCGGCTCGGCCTCCCTCTGCGCCTGCTTCTGGGACAGCCTGATCGAGCAGGTTTCGATGCTTGGAACGCACTGCCCGGCGCCGCGCTCTACCCCATGCATGAGGCACCTCAGTCACGCCCCCACCCCGCTTTTCAGCACGCCTGATCTGACAGAGTGCCTGCCTGCATGCACTCGAGCCTTCGTCGCGAGACGGACTGCACGGCCAGGCCTGCAAAGGGGAGGCGCTGTGCACTGCAAGCGCCTTGGCGCATTGGACGGTTTGAAGCACAAGAACATGCAGGCGGCGCGTCTGCAGGGCCGCGCGGCACCTGTGCCGCGCGCGCAGAGATGCGACCCCTTCCCTAAGTCCTACCAGCTGTGGGCCCGCGCGGCACCTGCTCCACATGCTTGAGGGCCGCCTGGTGCGTCTGCGCGCAGAACGTGATGTGCATGTCCAGCTTGCGGTCCTCGATGCCCGTGCGCTTGGCGCCCAGCTCCTTCAGCTGCGAGAAGAAGCGGTGCGCCTGCGCCGCGGCACGCGCCTCAGCAGCGCCGGCCGCGCCGCACGGCCGGACGCTTGCACAGAGCGCGGTTGTGAGAGCATCAGGCTGGCGCTCCTGAGCACCATGCCCCGCTGCAAGACCTGAAAGGGGCAGGGCGGCGGGCCCCCATGCGAATACGTAGCTGCATCTGTGCCATAGACCGGGTGCCAATGCTGGCGATGAGCGATTCACGCGAGAGGCTGCGCCACACCCTGCTCCCCTTCACGCCTCCTGTGTGCAAGCCGCGAGCGAGCCAGCGCCAGCATACGAAAGGACAGGCGCTCCGAGCGCGCGCCCCTCGGCGCGCCCAGGCGGGCCAGGTCGTTGAACCCGGCCGATGTGAAAGGCCTGGCCGCGCGCCTGCGCCAGCTCGATGGACGCGCGCGTGAGCGCCTCCAGCTTGTCCGGCTCGCCCTCCGGCCGCTTCCGCCGCAGCGCGCGCACGGCCTCCTCCTGCGCGACGGCAGCGGCAGGGGGGTTATTCCTTTCCTTCTTGGCAAGCGCCGTGCCACAGCATGCCGGCCCAGAGCGCGCGCGGCCGCTGTGCCTTTGCGCTCCGCATTTGGCACCGGGCAAATGGCGAGCCGGTCGCAGCAGCGCAGGCCCGCTGTAAACGGTCCTATGCTGTGTGGCAGGCATCGGCGGCCAGCTCGGTTCACCATCAGCGTGAGGGTGCCCAGCGCGTCGGCCCTGACAGCGCCACCCTGCCACCAACGGCGGACCCTGCCCTGGCCGACATGCCGACGCAGAGCGCGCCGCGCGCCTGCATGGTCAGCGCGGTGTTGAAGCGCAGCGTGTGGTCGACCGGGAACAGGTGCGCCGCGCGCAGCAGCGTGCGCCGCGCGGGCGGCAGCCGGTCCGCGTCGTAGTACGCGCGCGCCAGGTAGCGCAGCGCGCGCGCGTCGGTGCCATGCGTGTATCTGCCGCGCGCGCGCCTGCCATCACACAAGCATGGCTGCTCAGCCGCGTAGAGCCCTACCCTAAGCCTACCCTATGCACTGCAGACAGTGCACGGCGTCGCTGTCGCGGGATAGGGGGCGAGCCCACGTGGCTCGAACCACACCGCCACCGTGATGCTGGGCTGGGCTAGAGCATCCCGTCTAGGGCAGCAGCGGTGCGGCGCCGGCCCATACCGGGCGGCTGCGCGCGCAGCGTGGCCCCAGACACAGCCCCCGGCACGCCGCGCGCGCGGCCGCCGCCAGGGCGCGGCGCGCGGGCGGCGGTCAGGCGCGCACCTGCGCAGCGCGCTCGTGTACAGCTGGATGGCCGGCCCCGGCTGGTCCTGCGCCAGGCACACGCTCGCCAGGTTGAGCGCCGCCTCCGGCAGGCGCAGCCAGCCCTCCGCCGCCGCCGCCGCCTCCTGCACCTGCGCGCGCGTTATAGGGAAGGGTTAGGGAATAAGCTCCTGCACCTGCACGCCCCGCGCTGGCCGCTTGAGGGGAGGGCGGGGGTGTTTCAACACTGGGTCTCCTGCGCGCCGCCGCCAGGCAGCAGGCCAGCATGCGCCACGCCCGCAGCCACTTGGAGGGGTGCTCGAACGCTGGGTCGCCTGCGCCGCCGCCAGGCAGCAGGCCGGCATGCGCGCCCCGCCTCGCAAGCGTGCACGCGGTAGCGCACCTGCGTGAATATGTCGCGCGCGGCGCCCAGGTGCCCCTGCTCGGCCAGCACCGCGCCGATGCCGTTGGCTGCAAATGCGTTGCCCTCGCCGCGCTCCAGCACGCGCCGGTACGCGTCGAGCGCGCGCGCAAACTGCTTCGCCGCCTTGGCCGCGGCCTCTGGCTGCGCGCGTTGAGAGGGTTGGGGGTTGGACCACACCCTATACGGAGCGTCACGCGCCTGTCGCGGGGGTGATGATGCCGCTGCTGCTGCTGCTCCGACCGCCGCTGCATCTGCTGCTGCTTCTGCTTGCTCTCAAACGCGTCCGTACCTGACAAGAGTACCTGACAAGGGGCGGCATGGCTTCCGGTGCTCGGCAGGACCCCAGCGGGTACCGTATGAGCGGCCGAGCTGGGCACGCCGGGGCCGCGCTCTCGTCCCAGGGACCTTGCGCAGGTGGCGGCCGCAGGGCGGCGCGCGCCTTGCGGCGCTCGGCGGGCGCGGTGACGAAGTTGAGCGTGGCCAGGCCCAGCCAGGCATACGCGTCGTGCTTGGTGTCCGGCGCCTGCACGAGCGCGAGGAAGCGCGCCTCCGCCGCCTGGTAGTCGCGCTGCTCCAGGTGCAGCGCGCCTGCGGGATAGGAGGCGTGTAAGTGTAGGGGCGGGTCGCCGGACGCCGGGCGCGGCCGCGCCGCGCCGCGCGCCGCGCGGCCCGGCGCGCGCGCGGCGCAGGCGGCGGCGCGCCGACCGAAGGCGCAGCGCCCCGAGAAAGCTGTGGGGGCCGCGCCCCTGTCGCTTGAGCACGGCGCCCAACACAGCATGACAGCCAAGGTCAGCACAAGCGGCCCACACCATCCGATGCTCAACAGCACCTGGCCCGGGCTGCACGGCCGCGAAGAGGGTGACAAGAAGATGACAGTGCAGGCGACTAAATGCACGATAGCTCTGCCGGCGTACTGCCATTACTGGAGGTGGCCGGGCGCGTGCGGCCCCGCACCGAGCAGCGCCAGCGCATCGGGGTGCCCTGGCCGCTCGTCCAGCACCGCCTGCAGACGGTGTGCTTGCGTGAGGTGCATGGCCACTCGCCCTGGTAACCAAAAATTTCGCCTGACAAGGCTCACAGCATTCACCACTGTCATACCCAGAGAAAGGTCCAGGCAAGTGCCTTCATCAGCCCAGTTGAGTGTCGTCAGGTAGTTCCGCTACGCGCAAGATGCAGCAAGGGGCACGACACAGTGATCGAGCGCCGGGGAGTCGCTCCGGCCCTGCAGAGCTGGACCCGCTGGCCGCGCCTGCGCCTCGGCGACGGCAGCCTCAAGGTCGCCGCGCGCGCGCGCGAGCGCTGCGCAGCGCAGCCGCGCGTCCGTGTAGCCCGGGAATGCGGCCAGGATGCCGCGGTACTCGGCCGCGGCCGCTGTCGGCTGCGCGGCGGCCTCGCGGATGCGCGCGCGGTTGAAGCCCAGCGTCACCTGCGCGCCCGCCGGCAGCCCGCCCGCGCCCGCGCCCGCGCCCTCAGCCGCCTGCGCCCGCGCGCGCGCTCCCGTCGGCGCGCCGCCGCCCCGCGGCCCGGAGAGCCCAGCGGCATGCAGTCGCCGCACGGGCGGCGCGGCGGCCGGCGCCGTAAACGCACGTTGCGGACTAGGAGCCACTCAGGAAGGGTGCCAGCAGACGCACAGGCCGCCTGCCTGCCCTCCGCTGCCCGCGTGCATGCGCCGTGCCGGAGGCGAGGGCGCGCCGCAATGGCCTCCTGCACCAGCTCGAGCGCCGCGGCCGTCTCGCCGGCGCGCATGTGCAGCACGGCCGCGTTGTTGAGCAGCTTGGCCGGCAGCGGCGCGGGCAGGATCTGCGCGTCCTCAGCCGCCGCGGCGGCGTCGTCCTGCGCCGGGGCTTCACTCAGGCAGCTGCGCGACGCCCGCATCAGCGCAGACCAAGACCGCCGCAGCTGCAGGAAAGCGTGCGCGGCCTCTAGCTAAAGGCGCATGCACAGACCTCTGACAGCAATGTACGCGTGTATCAGACATCAGCCCTGCCACTGCTGGGTCTGGAACACCTACATGGCTTTAGATGCAAGGCATCAACACATATAAGATTGGCAGTGCAGCAGGGTGCCCACAGGCGTAAGCTATAAATTATCGGCAGCAAGCCAAGGACCATCTGGCGCAGCGCTGCCAGCCCTGACGCCCCGCGGCCGCGCACCGTGGCGAGCGCAGGGTCCTCGCCGGCGCCGCCGTCGGCCACGCCGTTGGCGAGCGCCGCGCGTGCGCGCGTGGCGCGCGCGCGCCGCGCCGCCTTGCGCCGCTTGCCGACGTCCGCCTCGGCCGCGTCGTGGTGCAGCTGCAGCGCGCGCTTGTATGCGCGCAGCGCCTCTGCCGCCCCGGCCGCCCCGTCAGGGACAGTTGCAGGCCAGCGAGCGATCTCCTGGCTTTTTAAAAGAGGCCGTGTCCCGCGCATTGACTCTGGCCAAAGGGTGATGATGGCGTGTTGGGCGCCGAGCTCCTCGGAGCAGACCGGCCTCGGCGGCCTGCGCGCCGCTGCCTGCCGGGGTGCGGCCCGGATGCGGGCGGGCCGGCGGGGCACCTGCGGGGTCGCTTGGCGCGAGCAGCTTGCCGTACACCTCCCACACCTCGCTGCCACTGCCTGCAGGGTGCGCCCTGAATGGGGGGTGCGCAGCGGGGCACCTGCGGGGTCGCCGGGGGCGAGCAGTTCGCCGTACATCTCCCACACCTCGCCGCTCACGGAGCCCGCCGCCGTGGCCGCGCGGAAGTGCGCGGCCGCCGCGCGGCCCTTGCGCTCCATCTGCGGGTGCAGCGCGCCCAGCACCTGCCGCCCGCCGGCCGCGCCCGCCAGTCGGGGTAAGGGTTCACCTACCCTACTACACCCTTCCCTGCCAGCGCACCAGTCATGCGGGCGCCCTCAGCTGATCGGCAGCCGCCGACGCTGCCCTGTGCGCGTGCAGTCTGGGCAGGCGCGGCGCGCCGCATCAGGGACGGCGCAGGAGGCCCGCTGGGGGGGCGGACGCGGCGCTGGCAGCGGGGAGGCCGGGCGAGCGGGCGAGCGGGCGATCATAGGAGGCAGGGGGCGCGCGCGCGGCGCGCGCCTTGAGCGCGTCGACCCAGCCGGGCACGCGCTGCAGCGCGGTCTCCAGCAGGCTGGCCGCGTTGGTGAACTCCTTCTGCAGCAGGTTCATCTGCGCCATGCCCAGCAGCGGCAGCGGCAGCCGCGCGTCCAGCTTGCTGGCCTGCTGGTAGCCGCGGTAGGCGTCCGCGAGGCGGCCGGCCGCGTGGTGCGCGCGCGCCTGCGGTAGGGTAGGATTAGGCTAGGGTCAACCCTAACCCTACCCTGTAACCCGCCGGTCAGGCGCAGCGCCCGGCATGCCTGCCCGCCTGCAGCCTCCGCTGCAGAGCGCACGCACGGCGGCACAGCGTCCCGTCGCGCCGAGTAGCTGCTTAATGTATCGCCAAAGCAGTAGCGCCCGACGCCCCCGCCCCCGCCCGGCGCGCCTGCAGCGAGAGCGCCTCGGCGCGCGCGTCGTCGGCGTCGGCGGCCTCCGCGGCGGCGGCCGCGAGCGCGCCGGCGCGCACGGTGTCGCCGCGCAGCAGGCTGCACGCCGCCAGCGCCGCCAGCACGCCCGGGTGTCCCGGGTCCGCGCCATACGCGCGGCACAGCAGATCCAGGCCCTCCTTTGCGCCCCTGCCGGCGCGCGGCGCTGGTCGGCGCGCCCCTACCTGATTCAACCATACATGCCTTTGCGCCTCGATTTCAACCATGCCCTGTCCTCCATCGCGCCCCTGCCGGCGCGCGCGTCTGGTAGGCGCGCCTAACCTAACCCCATTTTATCCTCCTTCACGCCCCTGTCGACGCGCGGCGCTCTTCGGCGCCTCGCGCATGCGGCGCACCCCTGCATAGCAGTGCATCGGATCGCCGGCAGCCCGACCGACCAGGGCGCTCCGCGCCGCTCAGAGGCACGAGCCTGGAGCCCAATGTAGCATGCATGCATCACGCACTCTCCCTGCGCCCGGCTGCCCGGCTGCGTGGGCGGGCAGCCTGCGCGCGCAGGCGCCCGGGCGGCGCGGGCTGCCCCACTCTGTCGCTGGCACAACCTGCCACCGACCGCAGCCGGGTTTGGCACGGCGAGCGGCGCATGCCCGCAGCCAGCGACCGCGGCCACTGGCTGGCATACGGCGGGCGCCCCAGGCCCTAAACCCTACAAGTGACCCTGCGCGCACCGCTCGGGGTCGGGCCCGGCGAGCGCGATGACCGCCAGCCCCAGCAGCGCCTCGGCCGAGCCGGGCGCCAGCGCGAGCGCGCGCCGGAAGGCCGCGCGCGCGGCCGGCAGCCGCCCCAGCCGGAAGTGGCACGCCGCCAGGCCCAGGCGCACCTGGCGCTCCCGCCGCTGCTCAGCACGCGCGCATCCGTGCACGAGCTTGAAATGGCGCCGCCGGGCGCACAGCCCGCGGCCGGCGGCCGCCCGGGCCGGGCGGGCGGGCGGGGACGCGGGCGCGGGCGCGGGCGCAGGCGCGGGCGCACCTCCGCCGGCGCGCCCGGGTGCGCGCGCAGCGCGCGCGCGTACCCCGCCAGCGCCTCCGCGTACGCGCCCTGCGCGCCCGCCCGCGTCAGCGCCCCGCGCGGCCACCGCCCGCGCGGCCGAGCCAAGGCGCGGCGCGGCGGGCGACCCAAGCCGGCCCCCGCTTCCCGTGCGCCCGCTGCATGCTGCACGCGGCCTCGCCGGCGCGCGCGCGCTGCGCGTGCCCGGCAGCGGCGGGCCGAGCCGGGCGCCAGCGCGAGCCGGGCGCGCCGGCGCCGCCGCCTCCGCGCTTTAAACAGCATGGGCGGCGCGGGCGCGCGCGCGGCAGGCGGCGCTGCGCGCGCGGCCGCGGCGGCGCGCGGGCGGGCCGCGGGCGCGGGCGCGCCGCGCCTGGCGGAAGCGCTGGTTGGCGAGCGCGAGGAGCGCGGAGATGTTGGTGCGCCCGTTGCTCTTCATGCCCGCCGCCTTTTCAAAGTCGCGCCTGGCGGCCTCCATGTCGCCCTGCCGGCCGTGTGCACTGTTTCGGTTGCGCGGCGCTGGCACGGCAGCCACACTTTCCAAATCACTTTTCAGATCGCGCTTGGCGGCGTCCATATTGCCCTGCTAGCGCATGCGTTGCTATCAATGCAGGACGCTGGCACGGCAGCCATGTTGCAGGCATCAGCTCCGCCCCCACGCTGCCCACGGCGGCGTCCGTCGGCGCTCTACGCCGCCGCACAACGAGCGTGCGTGCTGGACGAGCGACGGCGGAGCGATGTGGCTTGCATACGTGCCGTGCCAGGCAGGGCTGGGGGCCCGGCAGCGGGGGTGCGCGCCCGCGCCAGCGCAAGCTGCCCCAGGCCGAGGATGGGCAGCTGCTCGTCGTACTGCATCTGCCGCGCCGCGCTCAGCAGGCCGGCCGCGCGGCTGAAGTGGTCGCCGCGCGCGGCGCGGTCGCGCTCGGCGCGCCCGGCCGCGGTGTGGTACGCCGCCAGCGCGCAGTGGATCTGCACCTGCACCCGTCCGGCGGCGCGCGTTCAGCCGGCACGCCGGGGCGCCTGCGCTGCAAGCAGCCGGGGAGAGGGCTGCAGGGCGGGCCCCCGCTGCTGCGCGCGCGTTCTGGCGGGCAAGCACACAGCCGCGACCTGGTCGACTGAGCTGCCCCTCAGAGCTGCCCCGGAGCAGGGCCGCGTGTGGCTGCACTGCACGCCTGCGGCGGGCGCGCGCCTGTTCGAAGCGGCAGCGCTCGCCGAAGAACTCCTTTACCTCCGCGCCCGTGCCCTCCCGCAGGATGTGCAGGTGCTGCTTCACCTGGCCCTGGCGTCACAAGCCGAAAGGCTCACTCAAGCAAGTCGGCCCCGCCCTGGCTTCGGGCTACACCGAGGCGTGGTCGAACACCGGATGTGGCACTTGCAAGCACAGCCTTGCTCAGATACGTGTGGGGTGTTTCTGCAGAACAAAAAGCTGCCTGGTGCATTGCTGGAGCGCGCAGGTTGAGCGCGCGCTCACCTCCGCCAGGTACGCCCGGGCAAAGTCCAGCCAGAGCGAGAGCGGCGCCTCCTCTGCCTTGAGGATGTCCAGCAGGTCCTCGGCCTCTGCGGGCAGCTCCGCCAGCGGCACGGCGACCACCTCGTCGCTGCCCGCCACCGGGATGAAGATGTGCGTGTCCATCAGCGCGCACTGCCTCAGCGGGCCGTCCGGCGGGCCGGGGACCACTGCCCTGGGAGCGCCCGCTCCCGATGCGCTGCGCAAGCAGCGGGGAGCAAGCAGCAGGCCTGAGGAGGGCCTGTGCAGGGTAATTAGAAAGTGCACAACTTCACGCGCGTGCGAGGCTTCAGGAGGGCGGATCCCGAGGCGTGCTGCGCCAGCGCAGGGCTGCGATGCCGGCCTGCAGCATGCGGCCAGCCCGGAGCGTCCCGGTGCAGGAGCTGGGCAGGGAGGCCGCGTTCTCAGAGGAACAGCGGGCCTGGTACGCGCAGCTGAGCGCGACGGAGCGGCGCAGCCTGCTGCGCGTGGAGCGGGCGGCCCTGTTCGCGCGCATCCGACAGCTGTCATGCGGGCGCTGCCACGGGCTCTTCGCCTTGAGGCGCGCACCACCTTGTACCGCAGGCTCGCGCGCCCGGGGAGGCCGGGGATCAGAGCTCTGGGGCGCACACGGCTTGCAGGCCCGCGCGATTACGTTTGTAAAAATATGCTAAACGCGTACAGAGCGATGCAAGCCCATCAGGCCACGCCAGCGTCCTGCTGGGCGTGTCCGCTTGTCGCATGAGCTTGCACGTTGTTATGAAGCCTCGTTCGCGTTGGGGTCGAGATGTCGCAAACCAGAGGCGCGCCCGCACTTTGCGCCGCATAGCTCTTGTGGCTAGTAGCATACGGATGGACTGGCAGCAGCGCTGCGCACTGCCTCGACTATGCGCTGCGGCAACCTACTTGCTCGCCGCACAAGCACAGCGCGGTGTCTACGCTTGCGCCTGCTTCCACCTTGTCGCAGCTGGGCCCAACGACAGCAAGTGCTTGCTTGAGCGAGGATGTGTAGAGCGTTGGGAAGCTGTGTGTGGGGACGCGCTCGTCGGGTCAACTTACGAGGCTGCTGCAGGAAGCCGCACAAGCACCTGGCACGGGTGTGCAAGCGTGCTGCAGAGCCGCGGGCAAGACGAGCCCGAGGCTGCTGCGGCGAGCGCGCGCACAGCTTTCAAGCCCTCCTCGGGCGGTCCTTGTCACAGCGTGCAGAGCACAGCGCGCCACGCGCTGCACGCTGTGTTCGCACCCTACAGCACTCCAAGGAGGCGACGAGGAGCATAGCTCTAGCGCGTATAAAGCTGTGCACCGCGCAGCGCGCACGCCGAGCATCAAGGGGATGCACGGCTTCGTACGGCGATGCAGGGCGTGCTTCCTCCTGAATGTCGATGCCAGCGAGCCGTCACGAAGCGGCGTGCGGCGCGGCAGGTACGATGAGCTCAAGGGCTCCGCGGCGATGGAGTGCGCGGCGTGCGCGGAGTACTTCGCCGGCCTGGTCGTGACGCCGTGCGGCGCGCTGACGCTGGAGCCGGCGCTGCTGGACGCGGCGCCGTTCTCGACGTTCGCCGAGGCGCGCGCGCGCGAGCGCGAGCGCGAGCTGCAGTTTATGGCCGGCAACATCTGCGGCTCCGGCTGGACCAAGCGGCCGGGGCACACGATGTGCGCGCTGCACACGAGCCCCATCCCGGTGGAGGTGCGGGCCGGCCTGCGCCCTCACGCCCGCCCTATAAATGTACCTACGATATACTTCTGCATGTGCTCAGCTATCAGTTGCGGCCTTGTCTCTTGCAGCCGTCTGTGCTCAATATGACTGCGCATTTCCAGGCCATGGCCCTGGTCGCTGCGCGCATACTTGTAGCCGGGAAGGACGTCAAGTAGGGCTTGCGGGGCCATGCAGCGGGGGCGCCAGGCTCAGAAGCAGCAGCCGTATGCACACTTGCAGCTGCAAAGGACGGCAGCCGGGCTTGCGCTTCTTCGCAGCAGGGCCGCTGAGCCTGGACACGGCAGCGGTGTGACTTGCAGCCCAGCGCAGGCGCCAGCGGAGTGCTGGCGGGGCCCGCGCCCTGACCCTGGGCTCACCCCGCCCCGCGACGCAGGTGCTGGCGGAGCGCTGGCGGGCTTAGGGGCGCTGACCCTGACCGCCCCCCCCCCTTCTGCGCCGCAGGCGCTGGTGGAGTACTGGCAGGGCCTGCCGGGCGAGCACCGCGCTGCGCTCTTCCGGCTGCGCGAGGAGGACTTTGTGGCGGAGCTGGACGCGCACCTGAAGTACCAGCTGCGCATCTGCCGCGACTGCCGCGGCAACGTGCGCGGGCCCCTCCCCGCGCCGGTCGGCGCGGCGCCTCAGCCGGGGAGCCTGCGCACCCGGGCGCTGTCGCTGTGATTGAGTCTGCGCGGGGCCACTCGCGGCGACATGCCAGGCTGCATCTTGCCGGCTGCAGACAGGGCGCGTTGCACCACCGGCGCGCGAACACCGGCCGCCTGCCGTACCGGCGGGCCGCTTGCCGCCCAGGCGCATGCAGAGCCCGCAGCTGCAGGCGCCGATCGGGGTCCGCCCCGGCAGGTGTTCCGGGAGTGGCGCGCGCTGCGGTCGCGGCCGGGCGGGCCGGCGGAGGAGGCGGGCGGCCTGGCCGTGTGCGACGGCCACCGCCTGTCCGTCGCGGACGGCGCTGTACGCCTGGAGGGCCCCGGCTCGGCCGCGTTCTTCGAGCGCGCCGAGGAGGTGGACGACTGCAAGGCGCGCTCCGCTGACGCTTGTGCCCAGCTTGAGGATCAGTGGTGGGTCACTGTAAGGTCAGGGCTCAACGCTCTGGGGTGGCTGCGAGGGGACAGGGCTGAGCCCCGCTGAGCCGCGCTGTCCCGGCTGTGCCGGCCACGCGTCGAGTGCGGCTTGGTGCGCGCGCCGGCGGCACGTGGGAGGGCGGCTGCCCGGGGTGATCGGGGCCGCCGTGACGCAGGGGGCGGACGGCGAGGGCGGGGACGGTGTGCGCCACGCGGACACGCCGGAGCTCGCGCGCGAGGCGCTCGTGGACTCCGTCGCGCTCATCTTCAAGGGCCAGGCGCGCGCCCGCCGCCGGCCAACGCCGGAGCTCCTGGCAAAGGAGGCAGTCATGCAGATTGGACGTCTGCGGCCGCGTTCGCGCCCTGGAGCGCGCGCGCCGCGCCGGGCACGCGCGGCAGCGCGGCGCCGAACCTCTAGAGGCCGCGCGCGCGGCGGCGCTGATTGGCATGCGCACCGCCCCATCGTAGCGCGTGTCTGCATGCGGATGCCTGACGTCCAGCCGGACAAAGCATGTGCTACCCTAGCCTAACCCTATGCCTGCACGGGGAGCCGCCGGGAGCGGCGGCCGAATGGCCGAGCACGGCGCAGGTGGAGGTGGCGTTCCGGGAGCAGACGGCCGGCCACAACGCCCTGCTGCTGTTCGTGCACCTGGCGCTGGACATGATGGAGGACCGGCTGCGCAACGCGTTCCGCGAGCTGCGCGCGCGGCAGGCCGAGGCGCGGCCCCGCCTCGCGACGGACGCCCGTGCAGGTTCCGTCTGTCTGTGTCTCTGTTTGCTCTCTGTCGCACGCCTTCCCTATCCCTATCTGCCTTTGATGTCAGCGGGCGAGGCGACACGGGGAAGTCCCCGGCACCCGGACCGGAGGCGCAGGAGCGTGGTGGCAGCAGCGGCCTGAGCCGGGACGCGCGCTGCTTTGTCACTGAGAGTGTGCGCACGGGCGGCGGTGCTCCAGCAAGCGTCGGGCTGCTGCGGCACCTTCCTCAGGGTAGGATTAGAGCGTAACCCTATCAACAACCCTGACTCTGTCATAGGGGTCAGGGTTGAGCAGGCGCCGCGCGCGACGCGGCAGGCGGAGCTGCTGGAGCTGGTGGCGCGCGACGAGGAGCAGGGGCGGCGGAAGGCCAACAAGAAGAAGGAGAAGAAGAAAGGCGGCAAGCGCGCGGAGGCGCGCGCGCTGTGCGGCTGCGGCGCGCCGGCCGACGCGCCCGACGGCGGCGATTGCGGCGCGTGCCGCCGCGCGCGCAGCGCCTCGCCGCCGCCCCGCGCGCTGCCCGCCGACGGCCCCGTCCCCGCGCCGCAAACCCCCCGCGCGAGCGCGGGCGGGCCCGGCGGCGCGTCGCCCGGGCGACTGGGCGGCGCTGGGGACGCGCCTCAGCGGACACCGGTGCCGGGCGTCGCAGATATCGCTGCCGAGCGCTCGCCGGAGCGCGCTGCCGATCAAGCAGAGCCGCCGACGCGGGAGAGGCGCCCAGCGGCGGGCGCGTTGCCGGCGCATGGCGCGGCCTGGGTGACCGTGGGCGAGCGCAGGCGCGGCGGCGCCGGCGCGCACACGGAGCCCAGCGCGGCGCACGGGGGCGCGCCGGCCCCGCCTGGCGGCCGCCGGCACGCGCCCGCGGGCAGCTCGCAGTCGCCGTCGCCGTCGAACACGCGCTCCAGCACGCCGGAGCCGCCGCGTGC
>JAABUV010002621.1_pt1 | contig 23983 bp, 20 predicted proteins | sample 5559971 | NCBI WGS metagenome assembly JAABUV01 (sample SAMN10711881, study PRJNA513362) | rock metagenome | isolation source: Antarctica rocks | place: Antarctica: Victoria Land, Knobhead nord | collected 2015-12-19
CGCACCCGGACAACGAGAGTCGAACCCGAGGATTGCCGATCACATTACGCTTGTTTCAGGGCTAGTCGCGCGACTGGCTGGAGAAGTCCTGGGGCCGATTCCAGGGGGAAACCGGGGCACGCTCCTGAGCCCCGCCCCATCGTCGGGCCTACCGCCCGAGGCCAATCCCCCGCCATCCCATGTCGGAAGCATTGCCGAGTGGGGCCCCGGGAGCCCGATGCGGCCTTCATCCTGGGCGGCCTGATCCTACCCACCCTGACCTGTGGTCTGTCCGATTCCGGCCCGCCGACGGGGTGGCGGCCCGGAATCGGGCCGGGCCCGCGCGTGGAGGCAACCCGCCCAGGGCCGCCGGAGTCCCGGCATCGCCTTTGATCGACGCCCATCGTCCCCGCCACCGGGCCCACACCTCGTCATCGCGCCCTTGACGCGGCCCGACCCGATTGAGGTCGTCCGCCCCGGCCGGGGCGACGTCCGCCATCCAGCCCAGCCCATCCCTCTCGATCCACGGCCACGGCCGGCCGGCGATCCCGCGTCGTCGGGCCGGTCGCGATCGTCTCCAGACATGACCACCGGAGCCAACATCATGAAGGTCCCGCCCGCTCGAGCCGGCCGCCTCCTGTCCGGCCCTCACAACTCCCGCCTGGGGCCGGCGATCCACGCCTTCAACCTCCCCGCCGAGCCTGGGGTCTGCGTCGGGGCCACCGCGGCCTGCGAGGCCGCCTGCTACGCCAAAGGCTTCCTGTTCCGGCTCCAGATCCGACGGCACCGCCTCAACCTCGAGCGATCGCGGGACGGCCGCTTCAGCCGTTCGATGATCGGCGAGATCCGCCGCGGCCTGATCCGGGCCGTCCGGGTCCACACCTCGGGCGACTTCTACGACCGCGACTACGTCGAGAAGTGGGCCGAGGTGGCCCGGGCCTGCCCGACCACGGCGTTCTTCGCCTACACGAGGAGTTGGCGGCACGAAGGCATCCTCGCGGGGCTGATCGGGCTGGCCCGGCTCCCGAACTTCTCGCTCTGGTTCAGCGAGGACCGCGACTCGGGCCGGCCTCCGGCCGTGCCCCGCGTCCGCCGCGCCTACCTGCTGGGCGATGGCGAGGCCGAAGCCGACGTCCCCCCCGACGCCGACCTGGTGTTCCGCATCCCGACGCCCCGCCGGCCCGGCCGGCCCAACGCCTACGCCCGGCCGGCGAAGCGGGCCAACGGCGTGCTGATCTGCCCGAAGGAGCAGGGGATCGCCCGCGCGGTCGAGATCACCTGCTCCTCCTGCCGCATCTGCCTCGCCGATCGCCCACGGGGCGGGCCGCGTCGCCCCGCCCCGCCGCCGACCGAAGACCCGACATGAAGGGCTCCGCCCCGATTTTGTCCTCTCGACCCGCGTGGCCGACCCCGGCCCGGGGTCGGCCACGCCCCGACCCGACCGGAGACCCGACGACCATGCCCTTCGCCTTCCGCCACCTGATGCTCCTCCGCCCGCTAGCCGTCGTCGACCTCGAGACCACCGGCATCGACACCCGCACCGACCGGATCGTCGAGATCGGCGTGCTCAAGCTCGCCCCCGACTCCGGCCCGATCCGCTATCGACGCCTGATCAACCCCGGGATCGCCGACGAGGACGTCGCCGGCCGGCCGCGATTCCGGGCGATCGCCCCGCGGCTGGCCCGGCTGCTGGCCGACGCCGACCTGGCCGGTTTCAACATCCGCCGGTTCGACCTGCCCCTGCTCGCCGCCGAGTTCGCCCGCGCCGGCGTCGCGTTCCCGACGGCCGATCGCGCCGTGCTGGACTCCCAGCGGATCTTCCACGACCGCGAGCCGCGCGACCTGGCCGCGGCCCTGAGGCTCTATTGCGGGCGGGAGCACGCCGGGGCCCACGGCGCCCTGGCCGACGCCGAGGCGGCCGCCGCGATCCTCGACGCCCAGCTCGGCCGCTACGACGACCTGCCGAGGACCGTGGACGCCCTGCACGGCTCGACGACCGACGTGGACGTCGGCGGCCGCTTCCGCACCGAGGGGGGCCGGGTGGTGTTCGCCTTCGGCAAGCACCGGGGCCGCCCGCTGGACGAGGTGGCCCGTCGAGCCCCCGGCTATGTAGGCTGGCTGCTCGGCCAGGACCTCCTCGACGACGCGAGGGGGCTGATTGGCCGGGCGTTGGACCGGGCGGATTCGCACCCGTAGCGCGGCTTCGCCGAGACCTGGGGCTGGGGCCCGGCGAGGGCAGGCGGCTGTCCGTTGCCCAGCCTCCCGGCATGGGATGGCCCCGAACACGGCGGCCGGGCGACGGGATGCCGCACGGACCCGGCGCCCGAATAATACATCCTCATGGTTCGCGTCTCATCCCATCGGAAGCGCACCGACCCCGTCCGAATGGCCTTGTCAGCCGCGGGATCGGCAGGCAACGGCCGGAGGTCGGATTGACTTGCGTCTACGAAGCCCCCTAAGATGGATGTGACGGACACCGTGATGATGCCGCGTCATCGACGACGGAATCGGAGGCCAGGGATGGTCGCGATCGATGGTCCCCTCGAGACCTACCCGCCCGAGTTGGTCGCCCGCGTCGCCGGGCAGGCCGCCCGGGATGCGGATCTGACCGCCGACTTCCTCCGTGGGGTCGGCCTCGCCCCGCTCGTCGAGGCCGGCCGCCTCCCGGCCGGCCTCCTGCTGCAGCTCGGAGCGGCGATGCGGCTGATGGCCTTCGAGGCGGAGGGGCTCGACCCGACCCGACATGGGATGCCGTCCGCGGAGGAGGCCATCCTGGGTGCCTTCCGCGATGCCACTCGGCGACTCGACGACCCCTCGACACCCCCCGCGACCGTGGGCCGGGATGTCTTCCTCTTCTCGGTCGCGCGGCTGGCGTGGGCCGGGCCGCGGGAGATGCACGCCGAGGTCCTGCTCGACGTCCCCGACGAGGACACCCTGGTCGAGGCCATGGCCCGGTTCCTCTGGGACCGCCGCATGGACGTCTCGCCCGGAGAAGGGGGTAGGGAGAGATGAACGGGCGACCCGACGTCGGCCGCGGCCTGTTCTATACGCGCGACTCGGCGGGGCGTTCCGACCTCGCCTCGCCACAATACGTGGCCTGGGCCCGGGACAAGGCCGCGCAGCTCGGGGTCGCCTTCGGCGGGACCCCGGAGGCCATCACCGAGATGATCGGGCGGAGCCTGTCGGCCCAGGGCGACCTATATCTGGATTATGGCGTATCGGGCAATCACCTTAGCCGACCCGGCTTGGACGCGTTTCGCGCGCGGGCCCTGGAGGACTCCTCGGTCACCCACCTGTTCGTGCCGAGGCGTGATCGGATCGCTCGCCCGGACAACCCGATCGATGCCCTACAGATCGAGTTCGAGCTGCTCTCGGCCGGCATGACGCTGGTCCTGATGGACCGGATTCTGCCGCCCATCCCCCGGGGCGGGCGTGTCGGCCTGGCTGATTTCCTGGCCGGCGCCATCGACTACGACACGTCGGGCAGGTTCCGCCGCGACCTGGCCGAGAAGCTGATCCACGCCAAGATCAAGCTGGCTGCGATGGGCTTCTCCATCGGCGGCGAGCCGCTCTACGGCTTCCGGCGCTGGCTCGTCGGCCCCGACGGCTCCCGGCGTGAGTTGCGGGACGGCGAGGTCGTCAAGATGGCCGCCCATCACGTCCACTGGCTGCCGACCGCCGAGCACGAGTTGGCGGTCGTCCGCCGCATCCTTGAGATGATCGAGACGACCCCCGCGACGCGGATCGCGCGGATGCTCAACGACGAGGGCGTCCCCTCGCCCAAGGCCGGCCGGATCCGCCGGGTCGGTGGCGTCGCGGTGCCCAACTCCGGCCAGTGGACGCAGAACACGGTCAAGGGCATCGCGACCCACCCGCTCCTGGTGGCCTGCTGCACCTATGGCCGGCGGGCGATGGGCGACCAGCTCCGGTTGACGCCGAGCGGCCCTAGGCCGCTGGCCGACGGCGACTTCGGGCCCGACGGGCGACCCAGGGCCGTGGCGAACCCCGCCGAGGGGGTGATCCGGACCCCGGCCACCTTCGAGCCGCTCATCACCGAGGAGCGTCTCGAGTCGATCCGGGGGACCCTGGAGGGACGGGGCCGGCACCTCAAGGGGAAGCCTCGGACGCGGGGCGACTCGCCCAACCCGCTGGGCGGCCGGGTCCGCGACCTGAACTGCGGCTGGCCGATGTATCGTCACCAGCGGCGGGGCCGGTGGGGCTACCAGTGCGCGCTTTATCAGAACTCGCAGGCGAGTTGCTGCACGCACAACGTGGTCGACGGCGAGGCCGCAACTCGGTTCGTCCTGTCCTGCCTGGGCCAGCGGCTGTTCGCGCCGTCGGCGATGGCGAAGCTGGGGACGAGGCTCCGCGAGATGGCGGCGGCCGGGTCGGGCGACGACTCATCCCGACGGCAGGCCGAGGCCGAGGCCGATCGCTCGCGGCTGGCGACGCTCGAGCGGAACCTGGCGAAGGTGGCCCAGAACATGGCGCTGGCCGAGACGCCGGAGGAGCGGTCGGCGACGGCCGTCGTATTCGGCGAGTTGCGGGTCGAGGCGGACAAGCTCCGGGCCCGGGTCGAGGCCCATCGTCCGCCCTCGCCGGCCCGGGACCCCGTCCGGGAAGTGGAGGCCGCGCTGGCCGTGCTTGGGAGCCTGGAGGCCCTGACATCCTCGCCGGGCGACCAGGCCGACATCGGCGAGCTTTTCCGCCGGCTCGACGTGCGGCTCTACCTGCGATTCCGCGCCGCGATGCGCGGCAAGAAGACGGTCAACGAGGTGGGCGGCGGTGTGGTTACCTTCGGGGCGACGCCGCCGCCCGCGTCGATGTACGATGGCCCGACCGATCGGGCGATCATCCGCCAGAAGCTGGCCTCGGGGGAGCCGGTCTCCCTGGTGGCCAACCCCGCCGTCCCTCGTGATCTTCCCCCCGGCCCGGAGGTTAGATGGTCAGCTAATGTGCAATGGGGCACCTCGCGCTGCAGCGGACCCCGGCCACGGGCCGCGCTTACCCTGCTATCATGGCTCACTGGTCCGTGGCCGGGTCCTCTGAGCTTGGTCGTTAGGCGGCGGGTGCGCGATGCCACGGGGACGGCTCAGCAACGAGATGCTCGATGCCGTTGTCGCCGACGATGTCGGGCTCGTCGTCGCGTTGCTTGAGGCCGGCACCGACATCAACGCCAGCAATGAACGCGGCGAGACGGCGTTCAGTTTTGCCTGCGCCAACAACGCCCTTGGGGTGGCCAAGACCCTCTTTCTCCGGGGTGCCGAGATCAACACGGTCGATGCGGGCGGTGGCTCGCCGCTCGATTGGGCGGTATGCTGGGCGTCGCCAGAATTCCGGGCCTGGCTCATCGGCGTCGGTGGTGAACGCCACGACAACAGCTATGAGCCCTGGCCTTGGCCGCCGAATTCGGAGGGCGCGTGCCCAGACCCCGCCTAACCTCGCGCTGCAGCGGACCCCGCACCGCCGCGGCGCTCTCTGTGCTTTCATCCGTCATCTCGGCGGTGCGGGTCCGCTGAGCTTGGTCGTTAGGCGGCGGACAAGATAGTTGGGGCGGTTCCGATGACCCACCGTGAGAAAGTCGACTTCCTTGTCGCTGACCTCGCCAAGCAGGGTGTGAGCGAATACCTCTTTTCTTCCGGATCAAGCCAGGATCGGCCGGATCACCTTGCCGTGGACGTTGGTCAGGCGGCGCTGGATGCCGTTGTGGTAGTACGTCAGCCGCTCGTGGTCGACGCCGAGCAAATTCAGGACGGTGGCGTGGAAGTCGGGCCAGGTGACGGGGTTTTCGGCGGCCTTCCAGCCGATCTCGTCGGTCGAGCCGTGGGTGATCCCGTGCTTGAGGCCGGCGCCGGCGAGCCAGACGGTGAAGCCGTCGGGGTTGTGGTCGCGGCCCAGGCCAACGACGTCGGCGGCCGACTGGGCGAACGGGGTCCGGCCGAACTCGGTGGTGAAGAGGACCAGGGTGTCGTCGAGCATCCCCCGGCGTCGGAGGTCGCGGAGGAGCCCGGCGACGGGCCGGTCGATCCGGAGGGCCTCCTGGCCGTGGTTGGCCTTCATGTCCTCGTGCCCGTCCCAGTTCCGCCGGGGGCTCCCGAAGGTCCCTCCGGAGAGGAGTTGGACGAACCGGACGCCCCGCTCCAGGAGCCGCCGGGCGATCAGGCAGGACCGGCCGAAGTCGGCCGTCTCGGGCCGGTCCAGACCGTAAAGCCCGAGCGTCTCCGCCGGCTCGCCGCCCAGGTCGGCCACGCCGGGAACCGACGCCTGCATCCGAGCGGCCAGCTCGTATCCCTTGATCCGGGCGCTCAGGGCGTCGTCGCCCGGGTGGGCCCCGAGGTGGCGGCGGTCCATCGCCGCGATCAGCTCGCGCGCGGCCGACTCGGCGCCGGGCTCGACCGGCCGGCTCGGGAACAGGTCGTCGATCGGCTCGCCCCGGGGGCGGATCACGACACCTTGATGCCGGGCGGGGAGGAAGCCGTTGGACCAGTTGATCGCCCCGCCGGCGGGCAGCTCGCGGGCGTCGGGGATCACGACGAAGGCCGGCAAGTCGTCCGCCTCGCTCCCCAGCCCGTAGCTCAGCCAGGCCCCCATCGCGGGATACCCGTTGAGCCGGAAGCCGCTGTTCTCCTGGAACGTGGCCGGCGTGTGGTTGGCGGACTCGGCGACCATCGAGCGGATCACCGTCAACTCGTCGGCCACCTCGCCCAGGTTCGGGAACAGGTCGGAAACCCAGAGGCCCGACTGGCCCCGCTGGCGGAACTCCCAGTCGGGCTTCCGGAGCCGGCCGACCCGGCCGAAGAAGACGTCGGGCTTGGTCGAGGTCTTGAGCGACTGGCCGTGGGCCGCCACCAGCCCCGGCTTGTGGTCGAACGTGTCGACGTGACTCATCGCCCCACAGAGGCAAATGTGGATGGCCCGGGTGGCCCTGGGCGGGAAGTGCGGGCAGCCCGGGCTCGCCTCGCCGGGGACCGCCGCCCGGAGGGTCCCGTCTCGGAGCATCAGCGAGGCCGCCGCCGCGCCGGCCAGGCCGCCCCGGACCCAGGAGAAGAATTCGCGACGATCCATCGGGGGCCTCCCGGCCAGGCCGGTCAATCGAGGTAGAGGAATTCGCCGCTGTTGAACAGGGCCCGGGCCAGCGTGGCGGCCCCGAACCGCTCGACCACCCGGGCGGCCTCGGCCCGCTCGATGGGCTCGGGGGAGCGGCCCAAGGCCAGACGGTAGGCCCGGTCGACCTGCCGGCCGGGGACGGGGCCGGCCTCGCGTGCCAGTCGATCAGCGAAGGCCCCGGCCAGGTGGAGGGTCAAAGCGTTGTTCATCATGGCCAGGGCCTGGAGCGGCGTGGTGGTGACCGCCCGGCGGGGGGCGGTGCTCGAAGGGTCGGGGCAGTCGAAGGCGTCGAGCAGGGCGCTCCGGCCGCCCCGGGTCCAGGCCCGGTAGAGCGTCCGGCGGTCGAGTTCGGGGGCTCCGGGGGCGACCGGGACGTAGAGGAGCGCCGGCGTCCCGGCCGCCTTGACGATCGCGTGGTCCAGGAAGCTCGGCCCGCCCAGCCTCGGGTCGAGCCGGCCGGAGACGGCGAGCATCGCGTCGCGGACCATCTCGGCCTCCAGCCGCGCGGGAGCCTTCCGCCAGAGGAGCCGGTCGCCCGCGTCCTTGGCCATCGCCGCCGGGTCGGCCCGCGACGACTGGCGATAGGCGGCCGAGGTGACGATCAGCCGGTGGATCGCCTTGAGGCTCCAGCCCCGGGCCCGGACCTCGGAGGCGAGCCAGTCGAGCAGGTCGGGGTCCGAGGGCGTCCCGCCGTTGAAGCCGAGGTCGCTGGGCGTCTCGACCAGGCCGGTCCCGAAGTGGGCCTGCCAGAGTCGGTTGACCACCACCCGGGCGAACAGCGGGTTCTCCGGGTGGGCGAGCCAGCCCGCCAGCCGCCGCCGCCGATCGGCCTCGGGGGCTCCGGGGACGAGGCCGAAGTCGGCGGAGGCCCCGGCGACCGCCGCGACGCCCCCAGCCGAGACGACCGCGCCGGGCTGGCCCGGATTTCCCCGGAGCTGGATCGCCATCGGGCCCGGCTCGCGGGGGGCCACGGCGTAGGTCCGCCGGGACCGACCAGCCCGCTTGGCCCGGAGCCCGGCGACCTCGTCGAGCAGCCGCTCCCGCTCCTCGCGAAGCCCGCCCGGCAGCGCGGCGGCGATCGCCCGGGGCTTGACGAATGCGCCCGACGACGCGGCCGAGGCGGCGACTTCGGCAGGATCCAGGGCCCAGTCATAGAGCCGGGCCCGGATGATCGTCCCGGCCAGCATCTTGCCCGGTCCGGCCGGCGAGTGGCGGAGCCCGAAGACGACCTGCGCCTTTCCCGCCGAGAACTCGATCGGCCCGCCCGACGGATAGGGGGTGCCGTAGGTCCGGCCGTCCCGGTAACCCCGGATCGTCCCGTCACCGCTATACGTGATCGCGACGTGAATCGGACGCCGGTTCGCCTCGCTTTCCGCTTCGCCGGCAAAGCTTTTCGTGCGCTGGAAGCCGTCGCTACCGGCCACCCAGCGTCCGGGCTCCTGTTCGCCGAAGACGATGGCGTCGAAGGAGGTGTCGTCGGGGGCTTGGAGGCTGACTACGCCCCCGCCGCGCTGGGCGAGGTCGTCGAGCATGACCCAGGCTTCAAGCGTCCGGGCCTTGAGCGGCCGGGGCGTCGGCGGGGTGGAGGCGTAGCCGGTCTTGCCGTCGAGGCGGAGCCCACCGGGGGTCAGGGTCGCGCCGTCGTGGAGGGCGACCCGGAGGGCCCCGATCGTGTCGTCGGGCCCCCGGTCGAAGTCCCAGGCCGCGACGGGCGTCGGGGCGTCCGCGGGCGAGGGCTCGCGACCAGCCCGAATTCCGGCCCTGGCCGGGGCCTCGATCTCGGCGACCCGGGCGGCCATCGCCGCGATCCGCCGGTCGGCCGCGACGAGTCCGGGGTCGATCGCCGAGAGGTCGCGCGCGCCGTGGCGGACGCCGCCGAGGGCGGAGGCGAATCGGTAGTATTCGGCCTGCCGGATCGGGTCGAACTTGTGGTCGTGGCATCGGGCGCAATGCACGGTCAGGCCGAGAAAAGCCTGGCCGACGGCGGCGATGTCGTCCTCCAGCTCCACGGCCCGGGCGACCGCCCGGCCGGCCGGGCTGAGCTGGTTCTGGCCGACGGTGTCGAAGGCCCCGGCGACGAGGAAGCCGGTCGCCTCGACGGCGCCCGGGTCGTCGGGCCGGAGGACGTCGCCGGCGACCTGGAGGCGGGCGAACTCGTCGTAGGGCAGGTCGCGGTTCAGGGCCTCGACCACCCAATCGCGGTACCGCCAGGCATCGGGGCGGAACTCGTCGAACTCGAAGCCGTGGCTCTCGCCGAACCGGGCCAGGTCGAGCCACCACCGGGCCCACCGGACGCCGTACTGCGGCGACCCGAGCAGGCGGTCGACCAGCCGCTCGAAGGCTCCGGGCCGGTCGTCGGCCAGGAAGGCGTCAACCTCCTCGGGCTCCGGCGGCAGGCCGATCAGGTCGAAGCTGACCCGGCGGATCAGGGCCCGTCGGCCGGCCTCGGGCGCGGGGACTAGCCCGCCGGCCGCCAGCTTCCGCCGGACGAAGGCGTCGATCGGCGAGACGGCCCCGTCCCCTCCGGGAACCTCGGGCCGCCGGACGGGTTGCAGCGACCACCAGTCGCGGCCGGCCCGGCGCGGGGTCGTCAGCCGGAAGGTGTCGATCGGGTCGGTCCCCCAGCCGGCCCCGGCGACGATCCAGTCGCGGAGCGTGGCCTTCTCGGCCTCGGGGAGCGGGGCTTTCGGGGGCATCTCGCCCGAGTCCACCCGGTCCAGGAGCGTCCCCTCGTCGGGCCGGCCGGGGATGATCGCCGGCCCGTTCTCGCCCCCTTCGACGACCGAGGATCGCCTCGACAGGTCGAGCTTCCCCTTCGGATCCGGCCCCGCATGGCAGTCGAGGCAGCGTCGGGCCAGGATCGGCGCGACGGCGTCGTCGAAGCCGGGGCCCGCCCCCAGCGCCGGGAGGCAGACCAGGGCCAGGAGGATTGGTGGTTTCATGGGTCGAGACCGGATCCGGGGAGGGTCTGCCGCCCCGCCGGGATGAGCGACCGCGTCGCGCGGGACACCCAACTTTCGTACCACGGACCGGGTCCGGTTGGTAAGGGCCCACCCCGGCGACCTCCGGCGGGTCGGCCGGGAGTCACGGGTCCGGGACCGCCCCGATCAAGGATTGGGGGAATAGTAGCGAGTCTGGACAACCGGCTCGGGTTGGTAGACGCGGTTCTGGACCACCGGGGCCGGCTGGACCAGGCGGCTCTCCAGGATCGGCGGGGGCTGGACCACGTAATTCTCGACGACCGGGGCGGGCTGGACCACGACGTTCTCGACCAAGGGCGCGGGCTGGAGCAGCCGGGTCTCGCGAACGACCGGCGGCGTCCGGTTGATGTAGGCATACGGGCGCTGCTTGATGACCGTCCGGAAGAGGCCCCGGCGGACCCGATACCGCTCGCCGTAGTTGACCGTGTTGTAGCCCGGCGAGACGGTCTCGTAAACCGTCGATTGGCCGGGATACTGGGCCCGGGCGATGTCCGCGCCACGGTCCAGGCCCCCGATCGCCAGGGCCGCGATCCCGAATCCCAGCAGCATCCGCTTCATGGCTCTTATCCTCTCGTGCAAGACCGTCGGAAGATCCAGGATAAAACTTTAAGCAAACGCCGGGCCGGAAGCGGATTGGCCCGACCTCCGAGGCGGGAGGCGGCGCCCCTAATCGACACAAGCCGTTCGGGCACGCCCCGTTCCAGCCGGCTGCCGGATCGGCCCAACGGGGTGGTCGTCGCCGCCTCGTTTGCAAGGTTGACCGGGCGTCGCCTCCCTATCTGGCCAGCGCGCTGGTAGAATCGTTGGGATCGGCGGCGTGGGCCGAATCGCGAGGAGCTTGCCGGCGATGGACGTGACGATCGTCGAGGGGGACCTGCTCGACCAGCCTGCCGAGGCGATCGTCAACGCCTGGAACCGGAACGTGATCCCCTGGTGGCTCCTGCTCCCGCAAGGCGTCTCGGGCGCGATCAAGCGGAGGGCGGGCCTCGGGCCGTTCCGCGAGCTCTGCCGGCTCGGGCCGATCCCCCTGGGAGGCGCGGTGGCGACGTCCGCCGGGCGGCTCTCGTGCCGGGCGATCATCCATGTCGCGGGGATCGACCTGCTCTGGCGGGCGTCCGAGGGTTCGATCGCCGGGTCGGTCCGGAGCGCGATGGGGGTCGCCGATCGGCTGGGGGTGGCGTCGGTGGCCTTCCCGGTGATCGGGGCCGGTTCGGGCGGCTTCGACGCGGGCGAGGCCGAGCGGATCATGCTCGGGGCCTTCGCCGGAGTCCAGAGCCCCGCTGCGGCGACGGTCGTCCGGTTCCGGAAAGGTCGCCCGACGCCGGGGGGGAGCGTGGCCAGATGAGGATCTCCTTCTCGTGCCCGTCTTGCAACGCCCCGGGATCGGTGGACGAGGCGTTCGCCGGTCGGCAAGTCCGCTGCAAGCAGTGCCGGCACCCGTTCGCCCTCCCGAACTCCGGCGAGGCCCAGGCCGACGGGTACGGGCTGGTGGAGCCGGCCCGGAAGGAGGCGCCCCCGTCCTCAAACCCGGGATCGGTCTACGCCCCGGCCCGGGGGGACGAGCCCCGGGCTGCCCGGCCCCAAGCTTCGACGCGGCCCGGGCCTCGGGCGCCGCGCCGGAAGGCCCGCCGCGAGGGCTCGGGCTTCGCCTGGCGCGCCTGGCTGGTTCGCGGGGGGATCCTCGGGGCGGTGGCCCTCGGGCTGGTCGCCCTGATCGCCCCCCGGGGATCGGAGATCGCGGGCCTGACGCTGGTGATCCTCGGGATGGTGATGGTCCTGGTGGGGTATGCCGCCGGCGCCTTCGGGGCGTTCTCCGAGGACTTGCTTTACGGGATCCTCTACCTGGCGATCCCGATCTACACCGCCTATTACCTGGTGACCCGCTGGGACGACCTCTGGCGGTGGTTCGCCTGCTCGACGGCCGGCGTCGGGCTCGTCCTTGCCGGGACCCAGATCCTCCGATGGGCCGGTGTCGAGGCGTGAGCCGGTCGGTCCGGTGTCCTCAGGGGCCGATGGGGAGCGCGTAGCCGGTGAGGGGTGGGGTCCCCGGGCGGGTCACGCCCTGCCGGCGGATCAGGTCGTCGGGCTCGGGGATCCGGCCCTGGTCGTCGGTCTCGGCAATCCAGTCGTCGAGGGCCTGGCGGAGCCGGTCCCGGGTGGCTCGGTGATCGGGTTTGGCGGCGAGGTTGTCGATCTCGTCCGGGTCGCGGTCGAGGTCGTAGAGTTCTTCCTCGGGCATGGTCGGGGCGCAGAGCCGTTCCTGGTCGGGGGTGAGCTTGCCGGCGGCGTGGAGTTCTTTCAGGAGGTTCCAGACCGGGTAGGCCGTCTCCTTGTACTGGTTGGCCTGGAGGAAGGGCCGGTCGGGCGTGAAGTTCCGGAGGTAGCGGTAGCGGGCGTCGCGGACGGTCCGGATCCGGAAGGGGGTCTCGTCGCAGCGGTCCCGGGCGCCGAAGGCGTACTCGCGATCGGGCCCGACGCGGTCGCCGAGGAACGGGCGGCCCTGCATCCTCGGGGGGATCGGGGCCCCGACCAGGGCCAGGATCGTCGGGGCCAGGTCGATCGACATCAGGAGGCGGGCGTCGACCGTGCCCGGCCGGAAGTGCGCGAGGGCGGGGAACGCCTTGGGCCATCGGACGATCAAGGGAACGTTCAGGCCCTCCTCGTAGCAGAATTGCTTGCCCCGGACGTGGGCCTGGCCGTTGTCGCCAAAGAAGACGACGACCGTGGTGTCGGCCAGCCCGTCGGATTCGAGCCGGTCGAGGATCACCCCGACCTTGCGATCCAGTTCGGCCGCCGCGTCGAGGTATGCCGCGCGGTCGAGCCGGGTGACGGGGTGGTCCGGCTCATAGGGCGGGATTTCCACCCGGGCGGGGTCGGCGACCTTGGGGGCCCGGAAGGGCCGGTGGGTCTCCCCGAAGTTCACCTGCGCGTAGAAGGGTTGATGGGGCTTGAGGTCGGCCCAGCGGTCGGAGTCGAACGGCCTGGGGGGCGGGGTGAAGTTCCAGTCGGTCTTGGCCGTCCCCTTGAACTTGATCGGCGGTGGGAAGTGGCGGACGTTGGCCGTGAAATAACCGGCATCGCCGAGCCATTCGGTCAGGAGCCGGACGCCCTCGGGCGGGCGATAGCCGTCGTCGCGGTGCGACCGGTGGTTCTGGGCGCCGATGGTGGTCTGGTACATCCCGGTCATGAACGCCGACCGGCTCGGCGAGCAGACCGGGGCCGTGGTGTAGAACCGGGGATACCGGACCCCCTGGGCCGCCAGCCGGTCGAGCCGGGGCGTCCGGGCCTCCTTGGTCCCGGCGCAGCCGAGCTGGTTGCCGAAGTCCTCGGCGATCAGCCAGAGGACATTGGGCCGGTCGAGCTTCTCGGGTCCGGCGGCGACCGCGGCGATCGAGCAGGCCAGCGCCGCCAGGTTCGCGAGCATCGGCGATGTCTCCGGGGAGGATCAGCGGGAGTCTGGGGGAGCGATCACGCACCGGAAGCCGACGTGCGAGGCGCCGGTGTCGACGGCCCCCTTACCCCGGCCGCCGGGCATGTACCGCGAGCAGTATTGGTCGCAGCAGAGGAACGACCCACCGCGCTGGACCCGCTTGGGGATGTTCGGCTCGATCGGGTCGAGGCTGTCCGTGGGTCCGGTCGGGTTGGACGTGGGGGGGTGGGCGTAGGAGTCGGGCCGATACCAGTCGGAGCACCACTGCCAGACGTTGCCGGCCATGTCGACCAGGCCGAAGCCGTTGGGCGGGAAGCTCCCGACTGGCGAGGTCCGGACGTGGCCGTCTTCCCGCGCGTTCCGGTCGGGGAATCGCCCCTGCCAGGTGTTGGCCATGGTCTTGCCGTTGGGCCGGAACTGGTCGCCCCAGACGTAGGGCTTGCCGGCCAGGCCGCCCCGGGCGGCGTATTCCCATTCGGCTTCGGTCGGGAGCCGCTTGCCGGCCCACTTCGCGAAGGCGACGGCATCGTCCCAGGCGACCTGGACGACCGGGTGATCCTCCCGGCCGGCGGTCGAACTGCCCGGCCCTTCCGGGTGCTTCCAGGAGGCGCCAGGGGCGTAGCGCCACCAGGCCGAGGGGTCGTCAAGCGGGACAGGGTTGCCGGGAGGCGTGAAGACGATCGCGCCCGGGACGAGAGCCTCGGGCGGGGCGCCGGGGAAGTCCTTCGGGTCGGGCTTGCGCTCGGCGACGGTGACGTAGCCGGTCTCGGCGACGAACCGGGCGAACCCGGCGTTGGTCACCGGCGTCCGGTCCATCCAGAAGCCATCGAGCTCGACGGCGTGGATCGGCCGGGCGTCGGCGAACGGCTCGTAGTCGCTCCCCATGGCGAACCGGCCGGGGGGGATCCAGGCCATCCCCTCGGGGTCCGGGCCGGGCGGGGCCGGGTCACGGATCTCGGTGGGGACGACCGCGCCGGCCCCGGGAACCCGGGCATCGGCCGGGTCGGGCAAGCGGGCGAGGGCGGCCGGCGGGCCGGGGTCGTGGGCATCCGCCGGCGGTCCGGCCGGGGCCGCCTTGGGCTCCTGGAGCGCCCGGGACAGGGTCCTCAGGCCGATCGCCACCGCCACCAGGGCCAGGGCAACCGAGACGATCGTCCAGCCGACCGGGCCCGGCCCGCGGGTCTTGACGTTCCGCCGATCCATCCTGATCCGCCCTCGCATCGCCCCGACGACTGGCGGGATGGCCCCGCCCCTCGATGATCCTCCGCCGGGCTCCAGGGTGCAAGGGGTCCGGTCGCCCTTAAGCCCCGGCCCGCGACCGGAACCGCTGGCCGACGTGTTCGAGCCAGGCGTCGGGAGGCAGCCCGTAGGGGCGGAACTTCTCCAGCCGGGCCTGCTCCTCGCCGGAGAAGAGGGCCCTATTCGGGCCGAGCCGGCTGGCGTGGGGGGCGTCCAGGAGGTGGGCCGAGTCGTTGGTGCTCATCTGGAACAGGACGCGCGACTCGAACTCGCGGATCGCCTGCGAGTCGAAGGCGCGATTCAGGTTGTTCAGGTTGTCCGACCAGGCGACCAGGTGGACCCCCAGGGCCGACCCCTCGCGGAGGATGGCGGCCAGGTGGTCGGCGGGGATGAGGTCCTCGCCGGGGCTCCCAAAGCCGAAGTCGTTCTCGCGGCGGCGGAGGTCGCGGAACCGGCCGAGGTCGTGGATCAGGAGGAAGATTTCGGGGCCGTCGTCGGCGTCAGGCTGCTGCCGGCGCGCCACCTCCTCGGCGACCTCGACGACCACCCGCGCCGCGTCCCGCCAGGTCCCAACTTCGACCGGGTGCGGCAGGACCCCGGCCACCTTCGCCAGAGCTCCGACCCGCGGGTCGTCCTCAGGCGTCCCGTCCAGGACCACGAACCGTGCGCCGGAGCGGGCCCGGTCCGAGGCCGGCGGCGGATACTGCGCGGCCAGGCCGATCAGGGTCGCCGCCATGATCCCCAGCGCGGCCTCGGGGTTCTGGCCGACGACCAGGAGGTGGTTCCCCCCCTGGCGGCGGAACAGGACGGCCGTCGGGTCCTGGATCGCCACTGGGTCGCCCAGCCAGGCCGGCGCCGACCGGGGTGACCGGGGCCAGGCGGGGGCTTCGAGGAGCGGGACCAGCAGCGGGTTCCGGGCCAGCTCGGCCTCGGCGTCCCCCTCGAAGACGATCGGCCTGCGGGCGACGGCCGGAGGGCGCTCGGCGGCCAGGTCGCGGAGCTTCTTCAGGTAGTCCTCGCGACGCTCGTCGGAGAGCCAGACGACCTGGAAGAAGTGGTTCCCCTCGGGCGATCCGTTGGCGTCGTTGTAGATCGCCTCGCCGGGTCGCGAGAGGAGCTTGGCCGCCGGGTTCTGCTCGGAGAGGATCAGGTGGGCGTCGGACTCGCTGCACTGGAGCGCGATCCGGACGGCCATCTGCCCCAGGGTGGTCCGGGCCAGGGCATACGCCCCGCCCAGCGACTGCGAGCCGAGGTGGATGTGGACCCCGAACGCCCGACCCTGCCGGACCAGGCGGTCCAGCAGGAGCGCCGCCTCCTGGGCCAGCTTGTCCTCCTCGACGAAGAATTCCTGGAACTCGTCGACGATCAGGAGGATCCGGGGCAAGGGCGGCGTCCCCGGGGCGTTCCGGTAGCCGTTGAGGTCCTGGACGCCAGCGTCGCGGAAGCGGTCGGCGCGGGACCTCATCTCGGCGTCGAGCCGCCCGAGCACGCTGATCCCGAACTCGCGCTCGCTCTCGATCGCCACGACGGCGGCGTGCGGCAGACCGTAGGTCGCGTAGACCTTGAACTCGACCCCCTTCTTGAAGTCGATCAGGTACAACTCGACCTCGTCGGGGCTGTAGTTCAACGCCAGGTTGACGATCAGGGCATGCAAAAGCGTCGACTTGCCCGACCCGGTCCGACCGGCGACCAGGACATGCTGCGCCGTCCCCTTGCCCAGCGCCAGGTGCTGACGTTTCGTCGCGCCGGCCTTGCCCAATGGGATGTCGATCCCGGCCCGGCTGTCCTTGGTCCACCAGGCTCCGGGGCTCGGGGCGATGAACTCGAAGGGGACCTCGACCCGCTTGGCGTCCCGGGCGGCGGCCCCGGCCCGCTGGACCAGCCGGGCAGCCAGCTCACCGGGCGGGGGGGTGTCGAAGGCGAGCGGGAGCCGGCCGAGGTCGGGGTCGGGCCAGGTCAGTTTGGCCCCGTCCCAGGCCAGGACGGTGGCGTTGGCCCGAAGGTCGTCGGCCGTCACGCCTTGCGGGAGGGGCCGGTCGAGGTCGCGGGCGACCAGGGTCAGGACGCCGCAGGGAACCCCGGCGGCGGCGATCCCGGCGAGCCGGGCGGCGGACTTCTCGTCGAAGGCCGCTGGGAAGTCGGCCACCACCAGCACGCGGTAGGGCTCGGCCACCTCGCCGGCCACGGCGTTGTACTCGTCGATCGTGGCGTACTCGTCCCGGAGATATTTCTGCGTCACCCGCTCCATATGGCTCGAAAGCTCGGCCAGCCGCTCCTCGATCTGCCGGGGCTCGGTCCAAGCCTGGCTGGAGACCAGCGACTCGTCGAAGTCGGCCAGGTGCATGAACGCCCCGAAGTTCCGGCCGATCCCGATCGGGTCGACGATCGTGAACTTCACCTGCCCCGGCGGGAGCCCCGTCAGGAGCCGGAACATCGCCGCCTGGAGCCGCGCGATCGCCTCGGTCCGACCGGCCGGGGGCGCCTCGATCAGGAGGTTAGCCCGGCCCGGGAACGGGACCAGCGCGGGGAGCCCGAAGCCGCTGGGGATCCCCTCCCTCAGCCGGGGGTCGGGCGAGACCCCGCCGGGGACCTCGGCCAGTCCGAGCCGGGCCGCGCCGATCCGGAGCACGGGCGGGGCGGCGAGCGGGGTCGCCCGGTCGGGCCAGGACGGGTCGTCCCAGGCCGGGGCGAAGCCGTCGGACTCGCGGTTGACCGCGTCGATCGCGGCTCCGGCCTCCGCCATCCCCTCGCGCCATCGGGTGGCCATCGCCAGCCAGGCCGACTCGTGCCGCGACCGGATCTCCTCCTTGATGGCCCGATACTTCTCGTCGAGCTTCTTCGCGGTCGCCTCCCGGCGGGCCGGGAGTTCGGCCTTGACCTTCTCGAAGGCGTCGACCGCCTCGCGGATCTCGCGGGCCAGCCGGGTCTGGATCTCCATGGTCCGGCGGGCGTAGACCTCGTTGATCAGCCGGAGCCGCTCGTCCCGGGCGGCCTCGGCGTCGGCAAGGGCCTTGGCCTGCTTCTGCCGGGCCGCCAGGATCGCCCCGTCGCGGGCCTCGGACACCCCGAGCCGGCGGGCCTTGAGCTGCGCCCCGGCCGCGTCGCGGAGGGTGCCCGTGTGGGCCTCGGCGTCGACTAGGGCCTGGATCGTGGGGTAGTAGAACTTGCCCACCTGGGTCCGCGAGAGCGTCCGGAGCCGTGACCGGAGAAAAAAGCCGACGACCGCCGCCACGGCCACGGCCACTGGAAGCCCGACCGCCGGGCCCTGGAGCCAGATCAGCGGCAGGACCGCCAGCGCGAAGGGGACGACCAGGACCGCGAACTGACCCTTCCCCTTCATCAGCTTGGGGATGGCCAGCCCTTCGAGCATCGCCAGGTTCGGTTCCAGCTTGTGGAGCCGGTCGAAGACCTTGGCGATCGCGTCGTCGGGCCGGTACGCCCCGCGGGTGGGGGCGGTGGGCGGCTCGGGCAGGCCGAATTGCCGATAGTCCGCGAACAGGGCGTCGAGCCGGGCCCGCCTGGATTCGAGTAGCCGGGCCGCCTCGTCGATCGGCTTCCGGTCCGAGGCGTGGTGGGCCTGGGCGTCGCGCTCGCCGGTCTCGGCGTCGGCCAGCGCCCGGGACTTCGCCTTCTGGTGGTCGCCCCGGGCCTTCTCGCGGGCGGCGTCGAATTCGGCGGCGATCTTCCGGCTCTCCCGGGCGAACTCCCCCTTGGCCGCCGCGTCGCCGGCGATCGAGGCGTCGGTGATCGCCCGCCGCCGGGCCTCGTCGGCCTCCCGGTCGGCCTCCCGCTGCCCCTCGAACCGCCGGGCCAGCGCCCCCGACTTCTCGGCGAACTCGCGGTCGGCCGCGTCGTCGCCGGCGGCCCGGACCCGCTCGATCTCGGCCTCGGACCGGGCCCGCTCCTCGACCAGGCCGAGGATGGCGCGGAGGGCCTGGCGCTCGCGGGCGATCAGGTCCGGCCCGGCCGACGGGCCGGGGCTCGGGGGCGTGGGCGTCTGCGGGACGGTCGGCGGGATGATCCGGACGGTGCTCACTTCGGCTCACTCCGGTCGGACAGGTCGCGGCGGACCCGGTCGAGGACTTCGGCGAACTTCTGCAAACCGATCACCGCCGCGTCGGTGGCCGGTCCGAGCGGCTTGAGGTGCCGATCCTCGAACCGATGCCGGACCGAGTCATTCCAGGTGACCTCGGTCGCCTCCCAGTGCTCGCGGAGCGACCGGAGCGCGTGTTTGAGCCGGTTCGTTCCCGCCATCACATTCGCGTTCGGCATCGGGCATCGCCTCGGGCGGGTGGTCGGTCAGGCCGGGGGCCCAGGGCCGTCGGGGGGCGGAACCGGGTCCGACTCGTCCTCCGGCTCGGGGTCGGGCTCGGCGGTCGCCTCCTCGTCGAGGATCGCTCCGGCGATCGCCTCGAACCCCGAGCCGCGTTCGAGGGTCGGGGCGACCGAGGGGGGAGCGACCCGGACGTAGGCTTCCAGGGCGTCGACAAGCCGGCCGAGGAGGTGGAGGGCCCGGGGGACGTCGCCGCTGGCGAGGTCGGAGATCCGCCGGATGCTGGCCTGGACTTCGAGGACGGCCTGCTGGAGGATCGGCTCCCACTTCCGGACCAGGACCACCTTGGCTTCGGCCTCGCGGAGCCGGGCCTCGGCCTGGCGGAGCAATTCCTTCTGCTCGCTCATGGCCGGGGTATGCTCGGGCGTCTTGGCCAGCCGCCGCCGGGCGACCTCCGACCGAGCCGAGGCGACCGCCTCGCGTCGTCGCTTGACCTGCTCGGCCCAGAAGGTCTTCCGGTCGTGCGTGACCCAATGGACGGTCCGCTTCGCCTCCGACTTGACCGCCCCGAGCGCCCCCAGGGCCTCCTCGGCATAGAGCGCCAGGGCGACCCGGAATTCCCCGAGTGCCTCGATCGAGCGGACGTCGGCCTGGCTGCTCAAGGGAGTCGTCCTTCCTCGCCCCGCGCCCTCGACGGACGCCCCCGACCCGGCCCGCGTCCGGGGACGAGACCGGCATGCTCGGATGGGCGAGCGTAGCAGGGGCTTCGGTCGGTGTAAAGGAGCGGGAAGCTCGACCCGGGGGTCGATCACTTCTTGGTGATGGAGGTCGGACGGGTGCGATCTCGATCAGGATAAGAACGCGACTGTCAATCCCCGTTCAGACTTCAAGCTTGGCGCCGCGGTTGGTCAGCGACGGAACAAATGACATTCCGAATTCCGATTCGCTGGAGGTGCTCGACCTCCCTCTTGCCCTCGCATAAGATCGAGAGGCCGACGGCCCCTCGCTTGTCCGACGTGGAGAAGAGGTAGATTGATTCGATGGGACGTACAAGCTCCCCTCCATGGGGAAGCGCGATCACGGCTCGCATGCCAGGACGCACGGTCCCTTCAACGATCTGTCCGCCAAGTACGAAATGTCGTCGTGCTGGGATTGTGAACGTCGACTCGCAATGGAATCGCGCGGGCATATCACCCCCAGTATTTGAAATAAAATTTCTCGTCTCTGCTGGACCCGTTCGACATCTGACTCGACGTAAGTCAGAGGCTATCCGGAAACATCTCCTTGACCTGGCAACGATTTATGGCCAATAAACGATGGTTGATGGTCGAGAAATCCAGGACGATTTCCCCGGAGCCGACATTGCATGTCGCCCCGCTGATCGACCATCACTCATTGGTCATCAACCATTTTCGACCCCGGATAGCCTCTCATTACAGGACGGATTACAATCAGTCGTCCCTAACGGAATATCGACCCGTTACATTGTTGAAGGGTGTCGGACCTCCCCACTCTACTCGATGCCGGAGCCCTTCCTCAACGGGCGGATCATTCGCCTGGATTTCCGATCGATCCTGGGTCAAATCCGATCAAACCTTTCCGGTCGGGGTGGCTTGGGTTCCCAAGCGAACCCGGTGACTCGTCCCGCGTTCGAAGGGACTGGGTGGCTGGTGATACTCGCCACCCAGGACCGCCACCATCATCTTCATCAATCGACCGACCGGGCTCCATCAGGGTCGGTGGGCGGCCCTCGACCGGATCGCGTCGAGGGCTTCCACCAGGTCGTTCACGGTAAGCTCGCCGAATCGCCAGGCGAGGAGTTCGATCACGGTCTCGGTCAATTGGGGGACCTCGCCGACGAGCGTCGGCCAGGCCAGGCGGACGGCCGCGCGGCGGGGCAGGCCGCCCGCGTCGTCGATGATCGCGGACTTGCGGGCTTCGAGCAGCTCGATCAGCTTGGGGGCAAGCTCCGCGGCGAAATGATGGGCATCAAGGGGCATTGGTCTCTCCCGGGCACGTTCTCGCTCGCCCCGTCGCCCCGGCGGGGTGACGGGGAGGCCGAGCTTCCCCTTCCCCGGTGACTCCGGCCTGTTCCCGGATTGGTCGCCCGAGCTAACCCGCATCAGGCGAACGCCTTGCGGCCATCCCCGGTGCTCATTCGCGGCCGGATCGCTGACCGCCGACGTCGCCCCGACCTTTGGGTGCTTTGGGAACGCCTTTTGGGCCTCGTTTTGATCGTCGGGGGGTTGGCCCGGAGATCCGTCCGGAGGGATCGAGAAGTGTGCTAACGTGAAGCCCTGGTGGTGTCTTAAGGTTGCGGAACGGTCTAAGTCTTTGGTATGAATGACACGATCGACTTGAGATAACTCCTTTCGCCGTACGGATCGGGGGGCATCGCCATGACCGAGGATCTGTCCCGCTTCTGTTGCCTGAACCAGCAATGCCCCGATCACGGCAAACGTGGGGTCGGCAACCTGACCGTCTGCGCCCGATACGGCAGGGCTACCGCACTCTACATGCATTGATACCTTGCAAGATTTGTAGTAGATATTTCTCGTCCCAGCCCGCCTTCAGTCGCTTCGTCACCCCGCTCCCCTTGCCGGGTGCCCGCCTCAGCAGCGAGACCGCAACCCGTCGGATCATCGCCAGGTTGGCCCCGGCATGCTCCCGCCGGATCCGGCTCCGATCCTCGCGGAAGACCACATCGAGGACCCAATGCAGCCCATTCTCGATGTCCCAGTGGCCCCGGATCCAGCCGGCGAACTCGGCCGCCTTGCCGGCGTGGCTGGTGAGGTAGTAATGCGAGGTCGTCGTCCGCTCCCCGGCCACCTCACGCTCCCGATTGACCTGCACCACCGCCGCCACATCCGGCCAGTCCGGCGGCAGCCCCGTCGGGTCATAGACCACCGTCACGTATCTCTCCTCATGCCGGCCATGGGCGTCGTCGTCCGACTCGTGCCCGTCGGAACGGACCCCGGCGAAATCGGCCTCGCACGCCCGATCGAACACCGCCTCGACGGCCGCCCGGAGGGACGGCTGGTTGTCCTTGACGGTCAGGAGGTAGTGCCCCTCGCGCTTGCGGATGATCCGGGCGTTCTCGACCTGGCACCCGGCCGCGTCGATGGTCGCGATGGCACCGGCCAGGTCCAGCGTCCGGAGTAACTCGGGGATCGCGGCGATCTCGTTGGAGCCATCCGCGACGGCGGCCGCCCCGAGGACCAGGCGATTCTCGGCGGCCCACGCGGTGACCACGTGCAGGCATCCCGTGGCCGTGTTCCTCTTGGCCGACCGGGCCGACTTGCCGTCGATGGCGATCGGCACCAGCCCGGTCGCCTGGCACGCCGCCGCCATCCATCTCCCGAAGGCTTGGGCGAACGCCGTCGGGGCGAGCTTGGCGAAGAGACGCTCGAAGGTGTCCGGGCTGGGGATGCCGTTCTCGAGCCGGAGGAAGCGACCGAAGAACTCCCGCTTGGTCCGGCCGTACTCGGCGATCGCCTCCCAGGACTCGGCCCCGGCGATGATGGCACAGGTGGCGATGGTGAGGATGTCGGTGAGGCGATGGAGCTTGTTTGCGGTCTCTCGGCGGGGGTCGGGCAGGTCGTCGAAGACCGACATCAAGGGTAGCGGCGGCATGGGGGACCTCCTGGTCCCCTCCGGTATAGCCGGAAATCCCTATCCCGTCAGCAGTTCATAGTGCGGTGACCCTGCCGTCAGACGTGGTGCGCCTCGTGCATTGGTCAATCTGACCATTGCTCTCAAGCTGCTTCCAGGTGGAGGAGACTTGTTGTGCGAGACGCCGATCAATCCCGCGATGGATCGGTCGCTCCTCTCGGGTGCCCGCCGAAGCTCCCAGGCGACGATTTCCCGCCACTGGACCTGGCTCAGTTGCCGCCTGAGCCCGTTGAGCACGAGGCGGATGTCAATCTTCTCCTCGGAGTCGAGACATCCGACCACGACGCGCGGGACGAAGAGGCCATGACGCTTTCCGATCTCTTCCCGGAAACGCCCGTCGAGGATCTGCCCGTCGCTACTCACGATGATCGGGCAGATGATGCCGCGAGCGACGATGTCCGCCTCAAGCGCATCTCGGAGCGTCCGGTCCATCGGCGGCAGGACGGGCGAGGAACCTGTCGAGGCGGGAGCAACGTCTATTTGAGGGGGCTTGGTGGGCATCGAGGAGCCTCATAGGGGCTCCGTGCCCGTCGTTCGGTCCTGATCGCTTCGAATTTTGCCAAGCCCCACGATACGGAACTTTTGACGGGGCGACCACGTAGGTGAGCTTCTCCCACGAGAATCACCCGACTCGTTCTGACCCCCTCTCGGCAGAGAGGAGCGCAGCCTCCCGGTGGACCGTCATCGCCAAAACCCCGCACGCCCTGGCGATGTGCGCGGGGACCTCGCCGTCGCCGAGCATCGCCCTGATCTTCTGCTTCACGATCAGCGGCAGGTAGGACTTGCTCTCGACTTGCTCTCCTCATAGGGATCATCCGGGGCGGCGGCGAAGACGGGGCGGAAATGGTCGTGCAATTTCCGCAATGCGGTGTGCAGCCGTCCAAAAGGCTTGTTGCCGTAGCATTCCAGCAGGTTATCCCCGTGGAACGGCGAACCATGGGCCAGATAGAGCGAGGCGAGGTCGTCGCTCTCGCGGTGCCGGATCAGGTCCGGTAGGGTGTCACGCAATGTCCCGAACGGCAGTCTCCGGAAACTCGGATGCGACTTCTGGACCCGATCGAGCAGTCGGGCCCAGGTATTCGCGAACTTATATTGGGCGTTGGTCGCGTTCTCGTTGTACCAGGGCTTGCGTTTCTCCGAGACTAACAACAATTCCGAGCCGATCTTTCGGGCACGGACGAATCCCCAGCGGTAACCGTTCACGGCCTTCCGCTACCGTTTCGGGGATGGTAGTGTTTTTACCATGACGATGCCGCCACCACCCTCCGAGGAATGCTTGGCTTCGCTTCCCACGGCGGCCCT
>JAABUV010002623.1_pt1 | contig 23978 bp, 34 predicted proteins | sample 5559971 | NCBI WGS metagenome assembly JAABUV01 (sample SAMN10711881, study PRJNA513362) | rock metagenome | isolation source: Antarctica rocks | place: Antarctica: Victoria Land, Knobhead nord | collected 2015-12-19
CATGCCTCTGAAAGTCAAGCGAGAGCGTGAGGAGCCTTGCAAAATATGCGACCACTATCACGACGTACGCCCCCCCTACAGCCTGAGCTGCTGTTGAAACTAGAATCAGGCCCCGCCATCAGCCGCTTCAGGCATATGCAGCGTGCTCAAGTCCTGTGCCGTTGCCGCCTTGTGAGCGTGTCCCAAGCACTTGGACTGTTGTTGCCACCACCACAAGGGCTTGGGAGCCACCTGTAATCTGCCGGGTGTGAATACAGACGTTGGTCTGACCAGGGCCAGTGCTGCAAGTTCAGGCATAGCTGCCGGACTCAGCTGCAGCCAGTGTGACGCAATGCAGCAGGAAGCCGTGCGGCGCTCCTTTGAACGCCGATGGGAAGCTGCAGATGGTGCTGAACGTGCTCCCAGCGTGTCCGTGCTCCGCTCCTGAGCGTCGGAGGCCTTGCAGTGGCGTTGAGGCGGGCTGGAGAGGCGCACGGCTCCACAGACGGAAGACGATGGCTGCACATTGAGCAGGCGCAAGCTGAGCTGTAAACTAATTGTCCTCATGAGCTAACTGCTGCAGTGGTGCGGCGCAGTACGAGGGCGGCGAGCCGTGCGCGGTGTGCGGGCACAGGCTGGAGCCGCGGCAGGAGGCCGGCCCCTCTGCGAGCGCATACCCAACAGAGGTGTGCCGTGTTGCTCTCTCTCTGCAGTGCCTTCACTGCCAGGGCCAGTGCTGGCAGCTCAGTGCCGCTCCATTGCTGGAGTGTGTCAACGCTGTCAGCGCGCCGATCATCGTTTGTGCTGCGGTCGTGACGCGCTGCCGACTCGCAAGACGCTGCAAGCTTGCTGACCAGGCTGTCACTGCCAGGGCCAGGGCAGGCGCGCTAAGCGTGCAGTGGCGAGGCTGTGCTGACCGGCGCCGCGGGGCACGGCAGGTCCTCCCCGGCTTCCTGTTCCTAGGCTCCTATGACAACGCGTCGCGCACCGAGGTGCTGAAGACGCTCGGCATCACGCACGTCTTGAACGTGCGCGCCGACGCCCCCCAACCCCCCCAGCCTGCGCATGCTGTGCCCCCGTCGCTTGCATCCCCTGCCGGCCCGGCGCGCCGACAACATGCCAACGTGCGGCCGCAGACCGTGCTCTGCCCCTGCTTCTTGCATCCTCTGCTGGGGCGGTGCGCCGACTGCGCTGCGCCGGGCGGCCGCAGACCGTGCCGGCGTGCCAGGAGCTGTACCGGAACTCGTTCGCGTACCACACCGTGCGCACCAGCCCGCCCGACTACCAGGAGTGCTTCGACTTCCTGGGTGCGCGCGCCGGCCCCCTGCCAAGCAGCCACCGCGGCTGCTTTGCACATGCTGTCCACGGCGGCCCCACCAGCAGCTACCTTGCACCAGAGCAGGGCATGCGTTTGCAGTGATGAGCGGACCGCAGCGGCGGGCCATGCGTCACCTTGACAGGCATGCGAAGGGACCTGGCCTGTCTGTGCAGCCGTGCGCAGCAGGCTGAGCTTCACGACGCGGCAGCTGAGCTTGCCCCGCGCCGCCGGCAGACCAAGTGGAGCGCGAGCAGGGCAAGCTGCGCGTGCTGGTGCACTGCATGTCCGGCATGTCGCGGTGCGGCCCGGGCTGCTGCCCGCGCTCTGAGCGTGACGCGCACGCGAGCTCTGTGCGCACGCATGCGCCGCAGCTGAGCGAGCACATCGTCCGCCTGTGGTGCACTGTGCACATACTGCAGTGCACGTCAAGCACGGCATCACTGGGCGGCAGTGCCGCCTGATGCGCGCTTCGGAGTCTACCCCTGACCATGCAGGCCTGGCCAAACCCTCTGCTTGCGCCCTAGCTAAGCCCTGCACGCGCGCGCAGGTCACCGGCGATGGTGATCGCCTACCTGATGAAGCTGCGGCAGTGGCGCCTGTGCGAAAGCTACAAGTGGGTCAAGGACAAGCGGCCCTCGATCGCGCTCTCCGCCGGTGCGCCCGCGCGCTGGCCTGCCTCGCGGCAGCACGCTAGGGCCCACCCCAGCAGCGCGGCATCAGCACCTGGGTTGAGCCGCACACGCTGCTGCGCCTGTAGCTGTTGGCACGCTCGCGATGTGGTCACAGCGGGGGACGCTGTGTCGGTCACCTGTCACAGCCTGGTCAGTGAAACCTGCCATTGCGGTGCATGCAGCAGCCTGCTGACGCACGCGCAGGTCAGGTGCAGCGGCCGCGCGCGCTGATCGCGCTGCGGGCACACGGCGCACCAACCTCACTTTGTCGATGCAGCTACCTGCAAGTCATCTGTGACAAGCACGGCGGCGCGCGCAGGGGAGGCGCAGTGGTGCACAAATCATGCTCTGCTGCCTGTTAGTGCAGCCACTTGCAGCAGGTCTGTGAAAAGCGCGGCTGCGGGTGCGCAGAAGAGGCGCAGCGGTGCACTGATCAATCCCTTTTGCCTGTAGATGATGCAGTGACTTGCAGCAGGTCTGGTGGCAATGAGCGCGGCGGTCTCGCACGCAGAGGAGGCGCAGCGGCTGCAGGCGCTGGAGGTGGCACTGCTGGGCGCGTCGTCGACCGGCTGGCAGCCGGCTGGCGGCCCGGCGACCGCCGCGACGCCCAGCGCGCTCTCCGCGCCCGCCGCGCCGTTCGCCTGGGCCTGGCGCGACGCGCCGCTGCCGGCGCAGCCGCAGATGGTGCCCGCGCCCGCGCCGGGGCCGCTCAGCTTCGGCTGCCTGCCCGCGCCCGCCGCAGGCTTTGTGTTCGGCGCACGGCCGCCGTGCGACGCCAATGGCAGCGGCCTGGGCGGCGGCGGCATGGACTTTGGTGCAGAGGCGCACATGGAGTCCTGAGGCCCGCGGCGGGCGACGCGGGCGCAGCCCTGGCGCGGGGGCGCTAGTGTATTCGCAGACGCCCGCGCCCGTGAGCCAGCCTGGTTCTGTGCCTCACCAGGTGGCAGCAGCAGGACGGTCCCGATGTCAGCCTGCGGTACTGCCATGGCGATGTGTCCAACACGCCCCAGGCCTCGATGTCTCATCTGCAGGCGCCAATGCACAGCGCCGGCTGCAGCTTATATGCCAGGCTCCAAGAGCGGCAGTGCATTATGCAGCCTGTGTGCGCCAGCGCTTGGAAGTCCTGCGCCTGTACATGTATGACCAACTGTTGCGCATGGTGACCAACCCCTGACGTCTTTGCTTGTCTCTGTCGCTCAACTGGTTGTGCCGCTGCTGCACGCCCGCTCTGCATCAGTGCAAGGTCTGCCGCATGAGGGAGGGGCCATGCGCCCGCCAAGGCACAGCGGTCAGCAGGGGTGAAACTGGGCTAAAATGCCGTATGTTAACGCATGCCCATCGCCACACAATGTGGTGTCCAGTGATCCTGCCGAGCCCTGCTGTGAAGGCTGGTCAAGGACCGCTGTTTGACATGACTGAGCAGAAGCTGCTCTCTGTATGTGAAGGAGCTGCACGCAGCAGCTAACCTGCCAAGTGGCAAAACTACATGCCAGGTAGAACCTGCCCAGGCTGCGGAGCAAGCTGCATGGCAGTCGGCAGGGCCAGCAAGGGGCGGTGCCAGCACACGCTGGGGCGGGACCCTGCTACACATGCAACACACACTGCAATGGCTTCCAACTGTTCTTACACGATGCTTCCGCAGTCACTGCCTGTCGGATGCGCCCGCAGCTCATCCACACAGGTAAGCCACCCGCTTGGACGGCCAGACGCGCCTGCAGCTCTGGAAGCGCCTGCCGCACGACCGTGAGCTGCCGCTGGCGGGCAGCGCAGGCCACGGAGGGCAGTAGTCCAAGCGGCGCTCGAGAAAAGCCACGCGCCGTACACTGTGCAGCGCACTGTCCAGCTCAGCACTGCGGCGGTCCGCGGCGCGCGCCGCGCGCCGCCTAGCGCAAGGCCGCGAGCAGCTGCCGGCGGTGGTGCAGCGCGAGCGCGTCCAGGAAGACGCACAGGCGCTCGCCGCCGAGCACCGCGGCGACCGCGTGCTCCGTCACGCCCACGCGGTGGTCCGTCACGCGGCCCTGCCGCGCCAGGCGTGCGCACTCGCTGGGCCAGGGCTGCTGCACGGCCATGGTCCAGGGCCTGCCTGCCATTTAGACCTGCGCTCTTCACGCCTGCAGCGCGGCGCCAGCAGCTCCCAGCACATAGCACGGACCGGCCCGCCGCTCTGCCAGGCGTTTGTCGCACATGAACTCATGCCCCGCCCTGCCACTCAGCAATGAGCATATAACCTCTCTCCAACCGTATGACCTGCAGCTGATCCAGTGCAAATGGAAAGGGAGTGCGTGTGCTGTGGCGACACGTCTAGGAGTACAATTAGATCTTTTCAGTCTTCATATGAGTCCCAAAAGGACATGCAGCTCGCACGGCCTGCGCTTGCCCGGCGGAGCATCTGGGCGTGCCTGCGGGAAGTTGTAGGTGCGCACGCGCTCGGAGCGGTCGCCGGATCCGATGAGGTCGCGGCGCTGCGAGGAGAGCGCGGCCGCGCGCGCCGCGCGCTGCGCCTCGAACAGCCGCGCGCGCAGCACCTTGAGCGCCTTGGCCTTGTTCTGGTGCTGCGAGCGCTCGTCCTGCCGGCAGGCAGCGGAGACTATCGTGTCGGACGCCGCCATATGGAACAGGGTGCGGCGCGGCTGTGAGGCATGCTGGCATGCGTTTTGCCATGGCGCACGGCAGCACATGCGTGATGCAGCAGTGGATGGGCGGCAGGTTACGAAGCGCTGCACGGGTGGGGGTGCCGCGCAGCGCCTTCTGTCTGCCAGCTTGCTATGGGCTCATGTACCAGACGCGCGCAGGCACCGCGCAGCCGCGTGCGCTTACTCGGAGCCCTAACATGCCCTAAATGTGAAACCTACTGAACTGCATCCATAGGCTGTTGTTAGAAGAACTGGAACGGGCCCTCAAACATTGTTGCAAGCGCGCCGCATTATTATCGCACAGTGTGTGCGTCTGCCAGTTTAGATATGCGAGGGAAGAGGTAGACAAGCTTCAGCACGGACTCCTGAGGCTGCTCGGCCTTGCGAGCCACGGCTTTCACAGGCCTGCGGCCGCCGCCAGCAGCCTGCGCCGCGTGCCAGGGGCGCGCCTGGATGGCCACGACCAGGCCGCTGGGCAGGTGCGTGATGCGCACGGCGCTGCTCGTGGTGTTTACGTGCTGGCCGCCAGCGCCGCCCGCGCGGTACGTGTCGATGCGCAGGTCCTCATCGCGCACCTCCACGTCCACCTGGCCGCCGCGCGCGCGCCGGCCTGACCTTGGTATGGTCAGGGCAGGGTTTCATCCTTAGGCTAGGGTACATTAAAAGGTTTTCAACCTCAAGCTCTACACGTGAGTGCGTCTGCGCACGTCCTCGCCGTGCGCCTCTACAGCCACCCGGCCACCTGCGTGCGCCAGCCGGGCACCGCGGTGGGCTCGTCCGCAGCACGCCATGAAAGTAGCCAGGCAGCGTGCGCGTGCCTGCCCTGAGCCTCACACAAGGCGCCTGCAGCGCATGGTGAGCATGCGTCACCTCTCCCGCATTCACCCCTGGTATGTGTTGCAGGCGTCCTGGGCTGTGTGGCAAGCCCATCTGCAGCTGCGCCTCATACAGGCACGCTCCACTGCAAAGGCCCAGATGCGGGCCCTACAGGCCCACCTGGCCTGCGACATAACATGCTGCTGTGTGAGGCACTGCAAAAGCCCAGCTCTGCAACCTCCAGGCCCACCTCGGTGGCCTGCGGCATGACGGCCACGCTGGCGGCGCTGGTGTGCACGCGGCCGGACGACTCGGTCGCCGGCACGCGCTGCACGCGGTGGATGCCGCTCTCGAACTTGAGTCGGCCATACGCGCCGCGCCCGCCCACGGCCGCGCTCGCCAGCTTGCAGCCGCCCGCGCCGCTCTCCGCCAGCTCCAGCACCTGTGCGCGGCGCCAGCCGGGGTCTGCTAGGGCTGGGTAGGGTTGATGCTTGGAGGCTCGAGCGGAGCGCGCTTGTGCAGCCTCCCCGTCACCCGACTGCTCCCAGACGTGCTTGAGATGCAAGGTGAGCAGGTCAGGATGCTAAGCCGGACCAGGACACAGCAGGCTTTAAGGCTCTGCATTCAGCAATGGGGCACGGACGCCTGCCCTGCACGCCAACGAGCCAAGGCGCCGCGCCGCCCGCGGGGGCGTGCACGCACCTCGAAGCGCCAGCGCTGCGCCTCGGCGAAGCGCTGGTACATACGGAAGAGGTCGTGAGCGAACAGCGCGGCCTCATCACCGCCCGTGCCCGCGCGCACCTGCGCGTGCCCGAGGGCGCCTCGGCAGCGGGCGGCGGGACGGGCAGCAGGCCCGCAGGCTGCCAGCAGCGACCTGAAAAGACAGCCCGGCATGCACCCACGAGCGCGTAACAGGCGCCCGCCGACATCCATGCCAGCAATGCCGGACAGCCCCTGCAGTCCCTCTGTGGCTCAACTTCACACATTCCATCACACATTCCATGTATCTGAGCCATGCTGCCCGTCTTGACGGGTGCGCGCACCTCGAGCACTGCCTCCCGCGCGTCCACGACATCCACCGGCAGCAGCGCCTCCTCGACCTCTGCCTCCAGGTCCTGGGCCTGCGCGCCAGGGAGCCCCAAGGTGTCGGCCATGCGCTGGGCTGCCGGCCAATCTCCCCCGAGACATGCGCGTGTCAGTCTCGTGGAGTCCCAGGATGGCGCGTGTGCGCAGCAGCGGCTCACAGCATAGCAAGGCCCAAATCCCCAGCCCAGAAGCCAGGCCATGCACTCCGCAAGCCCCTGCGATATCTGGTTGGGTGCGGGGCATGCTGGTCCCACCGAACATAGTGTTCCCCAACTGCCTGACCAGAGTGCTGCCACCATCCAGCATCCGCTGCGGCCACCTGCCGGCTGCTCGCGTGCGCGCATGCAAAGGTCAGCGCGCTGCGTTGTGCGCCTCTGCTGCAAACACGTAGGACGCCGCACCCGCGCCAGGAGCTCTGCGGCCTCCGCGCGCGCCATGTCGCGCAGCTCCGCGAGCTCGGCCGCGCGGCCGCCGGGCCGGGGCGCCTGCTCTGGCTGCGGCGCAGACCCTAGCTCCGCCTCTGCATCGGCTGCCATGCCCTGCAGCTCAGCCTCCTCGCTCCGCAGCGCCTGCCAGGAGGCGTGGCACCCAATCAGGTGGGCACAGCAGACTGAACACAGGGTCCGGCGGAGATGCACCCAGTAGCGCGCAGACATACATAAGCCGGAGGCCGATATCGACAGGGCCCATGTCCCAAGTTTCTAACAGACTGCACAAAACGCGCGCCGCCGCACGTGGTGCTGCGCACCTGCAGCCGTATGAGCGCCTCTACGGCAGGCGCCAGCTCGCCCATCTCCTGGTTCATTGCTGAGAGGCGTTCCTGCGGCATGCTGGCTGCCGCTTCGCCTGCTCGCCACGTGCCGCAATCACGCCGTTCAGTTGCACTGCTATCCGAAAACAACAGGTTCAGACACGCTGCACAGCAAGCTGTATGCACAAGAGCTATTGCGTAGTGGGCTGGCGGCAAGCAAAAGTGCAGAGCAGTGCAGCGGGAGTGCAACAGGGACACGGCCTCATCAGGCGCAGGAGCGCACTGGAGAGCTCAGCGCACAGCTCGGCGTGCCGCGCCTGCATCGTGCGCAGACGCGCCTGCACCGCCGGCGACGCCAGCGCAGACGTGCTCGCTGGCGAGGCGGCAGTCCCCGCCTGCCTGGCTTGCTGCATATCGCTGCCTGTGCTGGCTGGCCGAGACCGCGACGCAGGCTGCCAGGCAGGAAACTTAGCGACAGGTCTGTCACACATAGCCGTGCACATCCCGTGCTCTGACGCAAGAGCGCTGCCGTGGAGGGCGGCGGCTTGCGCTGGACGCCAGCCGCGAAGGCAAGTCAAGGGCTCAGCCGCACCAGCCGCAAAGAGTGAACGTGTTGGCAGCCATATGCTCCTGCACAGCACCATGTTGCGTGAAGCACCAAGTTGCGTGACTTTTCTTTGCAGCAGGACACAGCTTTGTGCGGCGATTGGCCGCATCATAGGAGCAAAACCACGTCGCAGATGTCAGTGGAAAAAGGGGCTCACTCAGAGGCGGCCAGAACTGAAGCCCAAGCCTGTGCCATACTGCACGCACGCTGGCGAGCGTGCGCCATAGCAAATAGCCAATTGTACAGATAAGTCACGGCCTACTTCAACCACCTGAGGCTGTGTGTAACAGCCAGACCCGTGTGCGCAAGGCTTGCTCGGCGCCAGAACCCCACCAGCAGGGGCTTACTGTGAATTTAAATGCTCGGCCATGTTATCGAGCTTCAGCGGGTAAGCAATGGCATGCTCTTGCGGACACTCATGCGTGCCTGCTTCCGTGGGTGTACCTGTTGGCTGCTCCAACGCTGGCTGCTTCAACGCAACAAACGAACTGCTGCACACCTTGCGCTGCTCTCTTAAGACACTGCGCATTCCTCTTTGGTGCTTCTTCAGCAGCACATTTGCATCAGCCTTCTGCTGCTCCTGGTGGTCATAGCTTGCCTTTCTTACAGCGCTCAAAGCGCCGGGGTGTGCTGTCAAGCAGCGCTTCTGTGCGGGTCCTGCAAGGGGCTGGCAGACAGTCCAAGCGCTGTTGCCGCTCGTAGCCAGTGGCTTGGTGTTCTCCAGCTTCGCTGAGAGGACTGGCGGCGAGGGAGGCGCCGGGAGCGCTGGCAGGGCTCGCTGCTGCTGTGACACGCTGGTGGACATGGCGCTCCCGCCGCATCAGAGCCTGTCACCAAACACTGCCAGGTGAGAGCGGACGTTGTGGCCCATGCACTCTTACAAGCACTATACCGGTGCAACCGCAAAGCGTATTCATTTATTGTGTGGCCGCGCTCTAAGACGGACAGCTTGGCGCCTGGCAAATCACATAGCTCAAACTGTGCGCTGCACACTGCTCATTATATGCTTAGTCACGTCACCTGGCTCATGGTGTTGTGGCCGGGAGCTGCGACAGTCAGCTGGCCTCTGCAGCCCGACATGCATTGCTGCACAATCACTGCATGTGCTATTTAGAAATGCAACCAGGCATATTGACATATCTGCTGGCTCAAGGCCACCAAGCATGCATGGGTGCCTACCTGCCACCACCAATCGTGTACATGGAATGCCCTACACCAAGTCCGGGGTGACCAATGCGCCGGCGCTCCTGGGCGGCCAAGCTGGCAGCTTGGCTGCAGCGTGCTGTTCTAGGATCTTGGGCCGCACGTATAGGTTGGCTGCCTATACAGCCCAGCCATGCCAATGCTTACGCCTTGGATGAATTGTTTGCATGCGAGGCGCAGCCGCCACGCGGACACCGCGCGCCAGCGCGCCTGGGCGGCCGGCCTGGCGGCCTGGCGGCGGCGCGCGGGCCTGGCGCCCGGCGCGCGCGTGTTCGTGCTCACCGGGCCGTTCCCGGACGCGCGCGCGGCGCTGGCCGCGCGCGGCTGGGCCGAAAACCCCGACCCGGCCAGTGCCTGGTTCCAGCTCAAGTGGAGCCTGCGCGCGCGCGAGGCCTGGGTGCGCGGTTGCCGGACGCAGCGCAGGGTAGAGTAGGGTAGGGTACATTAGTTTGGCAATGCGCCCGGCTGTGCAGCGGGGCCATCATCCGCCTGCGCATGTGCATGCGCAGCATGTCGGCCGGGCTGCCAGCCAGCAAAGTTTTGGTGAAATAAACAAAGCGGAAGATACACGAGGCGGGCCCCAGGGTGCGCGCGGGCGCGCAGGCGCCGCAGCCGGTCGAGGGCCAGCGCGTGAACCACCTGGAGGGCGCGCAGCGCGGCCTCACGACCAAGCTGGGCCTGCTGCGGTCCCTGGCGGCCTCGCGGCGCGGCCCTGCCGGCTCCCCCCAGCAGCTGACCCCGCCACAGCACAGCCTCCACACCAGGGGTCAGCGGGTCGCACTTGACACTGCGCTGCACAGGTCCTGCACGACCTACTAAGATGCACGACGGAGTGGTGGCACGCCCGTCGACGCATTTGCTGATGGCGCTACAGCCCCCCTCACGGCTAGGTAGCGTGCAGCTGGGCGCAGGTCCCCTCAGGGCTTGCCATGCGAGCGCAGCGGGTCTGCCCGCCGCCGATGTGCCTGGCCTGCAACTTGAACCGCGCCCCGCCCATGCAGGCGCCTCGCCATGCGAGCGCAGCCGGTCTGCCCGCTGCCGTTGTGCCTGGCCTACAGTCGGGACCGCGCCCCGCCCGCGCAGGCGCCTGCGCGGCGTCGACCCCGCCGCCTTCTTCCCGCGCTGCTTCGAGCTGGGCGACCCCTTCAGCCGCGGCGCGTTCGAGGCGGCCTTCCGGGCCGCGGCCGCCGCCGCGCTGCTGCGGCGCTTGCTCGCCGATAACTGCTTCTGCGCGACAGGTGGGTGGCCGCTGCGCGGATGATGGTCTCCCAATAGCACGGATGCTCTCCCAAGAAGCAGTGCTTTTGCCGCTGTGCAGTCCCCAAGAGGCAGAGCTGGCGCAGGCTTCCGAGCGCGAGCGAAGTCAGTGTAGGAGCTAGTCTGACGCACCCGCTGCTCAGTGCCCTGTGCGCAGCCAGTCTTTCTGTGTGCAGCAGAGCAGCGTCCGTGAGGCAGCCAGCTCACAGCTCATGAGCGGCAGTCGCAGCTAGGGTGAGGCAGTCGCGCCGTTCCTGTGGAGCAGCGCTTGGTGCGCGGCGCGCAGGCGTGCCCGACGAGGGCCTGGCCGAGATGGCAGTGGCCGCGCTCAGCTCCGACGCCCCCAGGCAGGCGCCCGGCCCAGGCGCAGCGGCCTGGGCCGCCATCCTGGCCGCGCCCTGCTTCACCGACGCCGGCCTCAGCAGCACCGGGAAGGAGCCGGGCATGCGTGGCACCACGGGCGGCAGCCCCGAGGAGGGCAGCCGGAGCAGCAGCAGCAGCGCCGAGCCGCGGCCCGATGGCAGCTTGGGGCGGCCCGGCGAGCAGGCGCGCGCAGGGCTGAGCGGCAGGGCCGGAACAGGGGATGCGCCGCCCGAGGACTGCGGCAGCTGCGGCGCCCCGTGCGGGAGTGCGCGCAGCGCAGGCGCAGCCCGGGAAGTCGCCGCATGCGCGGCCGGCGCTGCGCGACCGACAGCGCGGGGTCCGGATGGCTCCGACGGCGGGGCGGAGGCCCCAGCCGGTGCCGCGGCGGAGCAGGAACGCGCTCCTGGCGGGGCTCCAGGCGGCGGCGGCCCGGACGCCGCCCAGGGGGACGAGCGCGAGGCTGGCGGCGCGGCCGGCGCGGCGGGCGGGCGGCACCTCGGCGCGGCCATGCGCGGCGCGGCGGAGGCCGCGCTGGCGCGCGCGGCCGGCCGCGGCGCGCAGGTGCACTGACAGGGTGAGAGCAGGGGCGGGGCTGCGCCGCCGGAAAGTCAACATCTGCGCCACGCAAATGCGACTCTGGGGCTGCATTTAATACATCTACGTATCCATGCAGCTGGTATGTCATAGGCGCCGGGTGTGGCAAGGGCTAGCGTGCAGAGGCGCAGCACACGCATACGACCTTATTGGGGTGTCACCAGCATGGCCGTCATCAGGGAGTGATACCTCGTACCCCTCGGTCATGTCTGCATGCTAACTGTTTGGCATAGAATGACGCCATCGCATTTGCTCGGCAGCACTCCGCCATGCTCGAGCGAGCGAGTTGACTCTGCGCTCGAGCAGGCGCAAGCTCACAGGGCTGCACCGGGGCCGGGGACGCTCAGCCTCGGGCGCGCGCGCTGACCGCGCAGGCGGGCCTGGACGGCTGCCGCAACGTGTGGATCCTAAAGCCGGGCGGCCTGTCGCGCGGGCGCGGCATCTCGCTGGTGACCAGCCTCGCGCAGGTGAGGGCCGCGGCCGCGCTGGGAGCGCTGGGGGGGTACATGGATTCTTGCTTTACCCCTTGCATTGCCCAGGACAGGCCAGCGGTGGGACAGCCAGCCGACCAATGCGACCAATCAGACAGCTTGGGAGATCAAGTGCTCCATACACGGCCTGCACGAGTCGCACAGGCGCCTGCCGCTGCCGCGGCACGCCGCAGCATGCTTGCTCGGCAAGTTACTCGCCGTGCAACAGAGGGCCAGCGCACGCCTGTTCAGCCCCATCCCTTTCACCCTAAGTTGCACACCTGACCAACAGGCGCGTGCTCCGGACTCCGCTCCAATGCGTATTCAGGCGAGGCAGGGCACCGTGCGGGGGGGCAGGTGTGGGCGCGGTCTGCGCTTCCGCCCAGCTGCGAAGAGGAGGGCGGCCATGCCCCGGCGGCCAGCAGCGAGACGGCCGCGCGCGGCCGCGCGCTGCAGCGCCCCGCGCCGGCCGGCCCTGGCTCGTCCTGGATCGTCATGAAGTACTGCGAGAGGCCATTGCTCATACATAACAGGTGCGCCCAAGCAGCACTTGCAGCTTGGTGCTGTGATCGCATGTGCGCCTGAAAGCTGCTTGACGCGCTCGCCATGTTGAGCGTGTCAGCTGTGTCGAAATATTTGCACCTAAACAACGCACTTGCTGTACCCGAGCGGGCCAGCATGCCTAAATAACACGCTCCGGGCATACGGGAACCCAGCTGTGAAGGCACAAGCTGCTCACCGTGCATGCCTGTAGGAGCATGCAGGACAGGTCCAGGTGGCTGTAACAACAGGAGCTGGCTGCCATGCCGACACATGCTCACCCGCGCCCAGCGCAGCAAGTGGCGGGCTGGCGTGAGCGCGGCCCGGCGCAGCCCGAGTCGCAGACGGGCGTTCCGAGGCCACCTGCTGCTGTGCCGCCGCCTGAAGAGCCGGTGGCACTGCAGGCGCTCATTACCAGGCCGCTGCTGGCCCGCCCCGCGCAGGAAGTTTGACGTGCGGCAGTGGGTGCTGGTCACGGCGGCCGCGCCGCTGACCGCCTGGTTCTACGAGGCGGCCTACCTGCGCTTCTGCGCGCGTGAGTGGTCGCTGGCCGACCTGGGCGCGCACGCGCACCTGAGCAACAACTGCGTCGCGCGCCGCTCGCCGCTGTTCGGCGCCTGCGAGGCGCTCGGCGAGGCGCGTCGCGCGCCCTTGAGCGCTGCGCGCATGTTCCTGGGCGTGGCGGGCGCCTCCTTGGGCAATGTGGGCGTGTCCTTGGGCAGGACATGCGCATACATATCCATGAGGCAGACATTACAATCTCGCTGGTGCGGACCTGTGCTGTCCTGACTGGCCGGGTTGCGCCTCAACTCATATGAGTCTGGGAGATGAAGAGCCCGCCCTAGCTACAGCATGGCAGATTGCAGAATGCCAAGCTGAGGGTCCTGCTATACCAACCAAAATCCAGCCAATAGAAACCCTGACAACATGAGTGGAAGGCTCCTCCTGTACCTGCACCGCATCTGACATGCCGCACAAGCTGACGGCGAGGCTGCCCGCAGGGCAACATGTGGACAAGCGGACAGTTTGCCGAGCACCTGGCGCGCGAGCGGGGCTCGCCAACCCTGTGGGAGGGGCACATCCAGCCGCAGATGCGGGCGGCCGTGTGTCACTCGCTGGCGGCGAGCGCTGTGCGCGCCCAGCCATCAGTGTGAAGGGGGACACGCCGGTCTGCGAGCATTTTGCCTGCGCACGGACGCCAGGCAGGAGGCACGCAGGCATCTGTTGTGGTCTGTCATGAGCCTGAGCAACAGCACCGGGCATATCATCACCAGACAGTAAGTGCGCGCTTTGCTAGTGATCATGAGCGCAGCATGCAGCGCGCCAGCCAGCCTGATTGGTTCATCCTCATTTGCACGTCGCACGCCGCCATGCTGTGCAATTTCTGCAGCATATATTGCCAGCTGGAAGGACGCCCCGCTGTGGCACTCATGTGTCCAGCCTCGGAGAAGAGGCGCAGAGCGGCCGCGGTGACATCCTTGCAAGCTTTCTGTCGGGCGCCAGGGAGGCCTTGTCGCGCGCGCGGGCTCCTGGGAGCTGCTCGGCTACGACTTTGTTGTGGACGCGCGCCTGCACGTGTGGCTGCTGGAAGTGAACGCCAGCCCCAGGCGCGCCCGCGCTCCTGTGCGCAAGCGCGGACGCAAGCAGCCGCCGGGGTGCACGGATGACGGGCGCACCAGGGACACATGTTGCATGCGCGACGTTGACGCATGCGTGACGCGCGCTGTTAGGCCGCATGCATAAATAATATACATATGCAAGGCTGGCGCGCACAGCACCGCCCGCCTGCTTTTCACACGGGAAATAGCCGGCCGAGGCTGTGGCTGACCGTCTGACCGGCGGGGCCAGCAGCCTGGAGCACAGCACGCCGGTTACGGCGGCCCTCGTCCCCGCCATGGTGGAAGACCTGTTCAAGGCGCGCCATGCCGCCTTGCGGCTGCGCACGCCTGCCTGCTTGCGGCGCCATGTGCGCGCGCACCGGACGGGGCAACCTGGCCCCAGACACCTCAACAAGCAGCTCAGGCCAGAGGTGGATCAGACTGCCGTGCCTAGGGTATCCTAGGCAGCCTAGCGCGTGCCAGCCCGTGTCAGCACTCGTTGCAGCCCGCCTGCAGCCCATGCGCCGCCACCAGGTTGCGCGCTGTGCCGTGCAAGGCAACGTTTGTGTCAGCCCCATGCGACGCTGCGCGCAGGTCGTCATCGACCTGCCGGAGCACCTGCGCGGCTGCAGGCGCGCGGGCGCGCCCAGCTGTGCCTGGCCCCGGCGCGCCGCGGCTGGCGCTCGGCCGACGCAGGCCCCGCCGGCCCCGCGCGCTGGCGCGGGCGAGACGCCGCCCGCCCGCGGCCCTGCCCTACCGGCAGAGCCATCTGCGGGTGGCAGCGGGCAGGCGACGCCGGCCACCGGCAGCAGCTCGGCCTCGCTTGACGCACAGCGTGCGTCTGCCGGCGAGGGCGGCAAGCGTATGTCTAGCAACTCCGACCTACTGCTGAGGTCGAGCTCGCCTGTGGTGGCCGAGCTGGATGGACCCTGCTGCAGCAGCAGCGAGGCGAGCCGGGCGCATGCGGATGCAGTGGCAGGGTGTGATGTGGGTGCCTGGCGGCTGCTGGAGGGCTTGCAGGCCCTGGCAGACAGGCCGCGGGTCTTTGGGTTTCCCGCGCGAGATCGCCCGGCGCCAGCCCCGCCGCAGCCGCCGGCGCCGCTGCAGCTTGAACCCTCAGCCCTGACCCTGCACCAGGCGCCGCGGGCCAGTCGGGCGCAGCAACAAGTGGCTGGCACGGGCCCATTAGTGTCTGGTGCCTCTGCAGCTCCGCATGCTAGCGAGCAGCCGGCAGGGCTGCAGGCGGCAACCCGCGTCAGCGGCCCAGACCCAGCGTCTGTTGTTGGCGTTGCGGCCAGTGGCGGACATCCACCGCAGACGCCGCGACGCGCGGCGCCGAGTGCCGCCCCGGCCGCGCCGACGCGCCGTCACGGCAGCAAGGGTCTGGCCGCGGTGAAAGGCCGCGCCGCGCCAGCTGCTGCAGTGACGCGGAGCAGCGTGCAAGATCTAGGGCTAGAGCTGAATGCTTGCGCAGGGCAGGCGCTGAACCCCAAATTGGCCGCGCTGCGCGAGGTTGGGCGCTGCCTGCTTGGCCTGAACGCAGACCCGGCACTTGTGGCGGCCTATCTGCGTGCGCGCGGCGCAGCCGAGCTGAGCGCAGACCCGCCCATTGGCAGAGCTTTGGAGGAGGCCTCCAGGGCAAGCGCCGGGCGGCGCGGCAGGTTGCAGCACGCGCGCGCAGCGCCGCATGTTCATGGCATGGCAGCTTAGACCTCGATGCAACCGCCCTCTGTCTCTGCTTTCTACGTCATCATGTGAACATCCATCCGAATCTGGTGAACATGGCGTTGGACAGGGTCCTCCACCATGTGCACTGCACCTCTTGCCGTGCGCACCTGCGACAGCGTGTGCGCGGTCACATAGAGGCGGCCCTCCAGGAACACACTCACACTCGACGTGATCAAGGCGCCGGGCTCTTCCGAACAGCGCTAATGTTGACAGTTGACAAAAAAAGATATTTGTCGTGCAGTAGTACTTCAGCGCAAAAAATCTTACATTTGAACAATTCATGGCAGCATACCATGCCAAACTCAAGTCCGCATGTGCTCGGCGATCACAAGCAGCGTGCTGAGCGACTCGTCCGCCGCGCCGGTGACCTTGCCGCCTGCGGCCAGCACTGCCCGCAGGGTTGCCAAGCCCTCGGCAGTCAGCGCCTCGCCCGGCAGCGCGACTGGCACGCCCGGCGGGTACGGGCACAGCAGCTCCGCGCTCAGGCGGCCGACGCCGGCGTCCGCGGGCACCCTGCCGCGCAGTGGCCCTGCCAGTTGAGTCCATTCGAGGAGCGCGCCCAAGCTGCATGCCAATAGCGCAAGGCACTCGGGGTCGCAGCTCCATGTGACGCTGCGCTGTGGCAATCGGCAAGTATACTGACCATAGCACGGAACCTGCTGCACTCGAAGCAAGCACCGCGGCGCAAGGAGCGCGGCTGCAGTCTCGACACAGCGCGCGCACGAGCACATGGTCGGCAGGCAATCGCGCATCTCGCAGACAGCACAGCGCAACACATGCATGGTGCGCATGCTCCATGCCGTCATCCGTCAGGCGTAGCAGCATGGCAGCATGGCACCAACCACTCAGCACTTGCGCTCAGGTGCCCGGGGGGGCGCGCGCGCACCGCTCCACAGCGGCGAAGAAGGCCTCACGCGGGCTCATGCCGGCTGGCCTGGCCCGCGTCTGCGCTGCTCCGCCGTTCACAATCCGCGCGTCTGGCGTAGCAGAGCTGTCTAGGACCGCTAACGTGCTCCCAGTAGGCGGCGCCGCTGCGCCATTGCTGCCGCGCGGGCCTGCGCTGCCGGCCTCCAGCCCAGCCTCACACGCAACAGGCATGCGGCTGCTGGTCCTACCCGCGGCTGCCTCGCCGCCTGCGCCACGCGGCGCGCCGGGAAGCTTGCCGCCGGCTGGCGCTGCAGCCGCCCGGTGCCCCGCCCGGCTGCCACCAGCTGGGCCCTTCGCCTCCGCCGCTGCTGGCGGGGCCCCGCCGCCGGCGCCGCGCGCCGCCGCGGCCCGGGCGCAGTCTGGCAGCTCAGCGTGGATGCGCTCAAAGGCGGCCACGAGGGCGCGCGTGTGCGCCGGCACGCTGCCCGCGCCCAGCGCAAACACCACCACCTGCGGCCAGAGGCTGGAATGGTCAGCGAGTGCGCCGCTGCCACGCATGCACCTCCACCCCTCGCGCGTGACAGGCCGCTGGCAGGGCTCCGGCCCCTGGACGCGAAGCACCCCACACTGCCGGCGACCGCCAAGAGGCAGGGCACACAGTGCCTGCATCCCCATGTCGCACCAGCCGCTCACACTGCCAAGTTGGGTGCATGGGCGTGTGCAAGCCGCCCGCCTCAGCTTTTTAAGCGCGCAGAGCTGGCACCCATGCAGCGAGAGCGCGGGGGGCCGTGTCGAGCTGGCGGCCGCCAGCGCGCGCCTGCTGCGTGGCCAGCTCGGGCACGACCCCGAAGCGCGCATCTAGCTCTCTGGCTACCTGCTGGCCGCTCAGGCCCCAGCCGTCCACGGCCACGGTCACGCGCAGCGGATCCACCGCGTGCACGCCGGGCGCGCCTGCGGACGAGGGCTTTGATGATGGTCAGTTCAGGCTTTAGCTGGGGTTGTGCCGCCACTGGTCAGTGATGGCGAGCCCTGCAGGCACAAAGCCGCCCCGCAAGGTGTGCGCCGGGTCTGTGCTTGAGCTCCAACCTGCTGCCCGGCCGCTGGAAGAGCGCAGGGACGCTGACTCTGGCAAGGCGCCTCGCGCGCCTCCAGGGCGCACCCGCGGGCGCGCAGTCGTCGAGCAGGGCCAGGCCGGGCAGCGCGCGCAGGCCGGCGCGCACCGCGCGCGCGGCCGCCAGCGGCTCGCGCCAGGCGCCTTCGCGCTGCGCGGCCGCGCGCGCGGCGTCCAGCGACGCCATCAGCAGGTAGCTCGGGCTTGACGTCTGCGGCGCGGTGCGCCGGATTGAAACGGCTGCATGTTGCACAAAGGTGGCGGATCAGCGGCACTTGTGCAGATACACTGTAAACTTGTACACGGACCTGAAGCGCGGCAGGAGTTGACGTGTGCGCGCGCCTGCAGGAGCTGCAGCGCGCTCGCCACCCGGCGGCGGTCCACGCGCGGGCCGCGCACATGCAGCATCGACGCCTGCCGCGCTGGGCGCCTGTCAGCCAGGGACGCCTGCAAGCTGAGCCGGGCATGCCGCACCAAGGCCCACGCAGGTTGACAACGTGCTGGTAAACGGATTCCCACCATGCGCGCGGCTAGCATCCCAAGGAGGGAGAGGCACAGCATCCACCTTGCTTGCGGTCTCTGCAGCAGCGAAGCAGACGCATGGGCGCCCATCGGACAGCCACACAGACGCCCGCGCGGCGGCCCGCTCAGCAACCGCTCCCGGCCGCGCCTGCCCGAGCGCCGACAGCGTCTTGTGGCTCGACTGCACAGCGATGTCCGCTCCGGCGGCCAGCGCCGGCACGGGCGCGCCGGCGCGCGCGCCCAGGAACGCCATGTGCGCGCCATGCGCCTCGTCAACCACTAGCGGCACGCCCGCCGCGTGGCACACCCGCGCGCAGCCTGCGTGGTGCAGGGGCATGCGCTTGCTAGCCAGCGCTGGGCGTGCTGTCTCGCATGCGGCAGGTTCACTGCACACTGCCAGCGACCGTGCCTTGGAAGCGTGCCAAGGATTCAAGCTCGGCTGAAAGCAACTTGACAGCATGTTGTATGGGAATGGGCTGGATAGCCTGTTACCTGCAAGTCACTGGTGGCGCGCTGCAAGCAGGCTCACAAGCGCGGCCGGTGACAGCGGCCAAGCAGCTTTCAGCACCTGCGACGTCAGAGCATGCGCCGAAGTACGTCGGCGAGACGAGCAGCGCCGCGCTCGCGCGCAGGCCCGCGGCGGCCGCCGCTTCAAAGCCCTGCTCTAGAGCGTCTGGCGTGACGCCGTGCGCCACCCCCAGGCGCGCGTCGAGCACCGGGTCCACCCAGACCGGGTGGCAGCCGGCCAGGACGCAGGCGGAGAACGCCGACATGTGGCAGTTGCGCGCGAGGACGACCGCGTCGCCAGGGCGGCACGTGGCGAGCACCGCGGCGTGCAAGCCAACGGTCGTGCCGTTGACGAGCAGGAACGTTGCGTCCGCGCCAAACGCGACCGCGGCTGCGGCCTGCGCTTCGGCAATCGGGCCTGTCGGCGCGGACAAGTAGTCCAGCCCTGCCCCGCCACGCCTGCGCATCAGCCACGTGCAGCGCGTTTGAACATTGCCACAGTGCTGTATGCAAGCAAGGCGGTGGGCATGCTATTTATGCAGGTCTGCACACTGGTGCATGTGCTGTGGCATGTGTAGGCACGCACCTGGCAGCTCTGTGAAGTCATGGTGCAGAGCAGATCCCGCAGCGTCGCGAAAATCCTGCAGCACGCCGCCCCCGCGGCCCTGCTTGTGACCAGGGATGTGGAACGGCGCCTGGTGCGGCCGCGAAGCGCGCTCCCGCACAGCAGCCAGCAGCGGTGCGCAGCCGGATGGCAGGTGTGCGGAGCACCAGCACAGCCTGGTAGCCGGCACCATAGCTTGTTCTCCACAGCTAAACCATGCGTCACCTCAATAATCACGGCTTCCAAAAAGCCAGCGCCTCGCTATACACAGCATGCACAGCATCACCGTTTGCAGCAATCAACTGGACATGGTGAAATGCAGCATCAATTGGACATGGCAGGCCTCTAGTAAGTTTGCAGGGCTCCAGTCGAGATCCTTGTACAAGTAGTGCTCTGACTTCAGGCGTAAGAGGACAAACTCGGGTCAGAGCCACAGCCCACCGGCTCACCGAGGCTTTATACCAAACCCTCACCCTTGACCTCGACTTGGCCTCGCATGGGGCCGCCAAGGCAATCATCGGCGGTGCTGCAGCAACAGCAGGCACGCAGTTTATCAAGTTAGTGAAGCTGCCAGGGAGGCCCGCCAAAGCTCGAAAGCGCTGCGCTCGGCAGCGGCTGCGGCACCATGTCGCGTTACCAGCGCGGCGGGCCAAACACATTCCAGAAGCCCGAGAATGCGCTCAAGCGCGCAGAGGAGCTGGTCGCGGTCGGCCAGCGCGGATCCGCGCTGCAGACGCTGCACGACGTGATCACGTCCAAGCGCCACCGCACGTGGCAAAAGGTGCTGGAGCAGATAATGTTCCGGTACCTGGACCTGTGCGTGGAGCTGAAGAAGGGCCGCTACGCCAAGGACGGCCTGATCCACTACCGCAACGTGTGCCAGCAAGTCAACGTGAGCTCGCTGGAGGAGGTCATCAAGTACTTCCTCAAGTCGGCCACCGATAAAGCTGAGGACGCGCAGTCCAAGGCGGCAGAGGTGCGCGGCCTGGCCTGCGGCTGCTGTGCTGCGCCCGCCTGCCCCGTAGCGCAGGCAGAGCTGCATGGCCTGAAGTCGCTCAAGGCGCCCTGTGCTGTGTAGCGAGTGCGCGCAAGTGTGTGTGTGCGTGTGTGCGTGTGTTTGGGCTGGGTGTCAGAGGTGCCCTGCGCACGCAGGCCCAGGTCACGATCGACGTGGAGGACTTGGAGGCCGACGCGTCCCCAGAGGACCTCATGCTCAGCTATGTCAGCGGGGAGAAGGGCAAGGTGCGGTCCACTTGTATTCCTGGGGCGGCACGCAGGCATCTGTGCTCTAGATTTCGGCGGAGTAAACCGTCTTGAAGCACTGTGACTCGTATCAGGGAATTTACTGTGTACCCTTGCTTTTGGTGATAGGCACAGTATTTTGCGACAACGTCTCAGTGCAGGCTTTGAGGGAGCAGCTCTGGTCGGGGAACTGTCGCGCAAGGGCCTCCGTCACTGAGGCGCGCCAGCCGCGCCGCGGACGTCTATCTGAGCGCGGCGCACAGGCTGCAGGCCGCCATGCAGTGAGTTTCAAGTGCAGACGCGCGTGCCCGGCAGGACCGCACGGACCGCGAGCTGGTCACGCCCTGGTTCAAGTTCCTGTGGGAGACGTACCGCAGCGTGCTGGACATCCTGCGCAACAACTCGCGCCTGGAGGCGCTGTACGCGATGACGGCCGCCAAGGCGTTTCAGTTCTGCCTGACGTACAAGCGCACGACCGAGTTTCGTCGGCTCTGCGACATCCTGCGCAACCATCTGGCCAACCTGAACAAGTGCGCGGCCCGGCGCGCGGTGCTGCAGCGTGTTTGGTGGTTTCCAGCCGGGCTGCCTGTGTCACTGTCACGCTTTAATGCAGTGCCTAGTACATAACTGTCTGCCCCGGGCGTGGCTGTAGCCGCAAGCGCACCAGCGCCGTGCAGCCTTCTGACGCAGTGCGTGGTGATCGTACTCACGGGCCTCGCCAGCCCAAAGCTCCCATTACAGCTTAGCGGGTGTCATGCTGGCACTACCCCCGCCTGCCAGGCTGGTCAGCGCTTCACGGGCGCCGGCTGCGCGGCAGGTACCGCGACCAGCGCGACCGCCCGGACCTGACCAACCCCGAGTCGCTCCAGCTGTACCTGGAGACGCGCTTTGAGCAGCTCAAGGTGCGCGGCGCGCCGCCGCCGCGCGCCGCGCCTGCGCATGCCCGACGCCGCGCAGCGCCTGCAACCCTCGGACTGACGGGTCGTGTGCAAGACAGTGGCCATGACATGTGCGTCTGACAATCGAACCTCGCGACTGGAAAGCGTGGCGCTGGCACTCAAGCACACTTTCTCGCCATAAATATCCGTCATGAATAGTAAATGAGCGCGTCCAGCGATGTGGAAGTTTTAGATGAGAAGAAAAAAACGTGTGCGCTCGTGCATGCCCGCCTGGATACACAGGAATGGGTTGTGCATCTGCAGGTGGCCTGCGAGCTGGAGCTGTGGCAGGAGGCCTTCCGCAGCGTGGAGGACATCCAGGGCCTGTCGGCCATCGGCAAGAAGCCGCCCAAGCCGCAGCTCATGGCGCTCTACTATGCCAAGCTGACGCAGATCTTCACCGTGTCGGAGGCGCACCTGTACAACGGGTGCGCGGCGGTGGTGGGGCAGGCCCTCGCCTCCGCTCGCTGCTCCGTATGGCCCGTGAGGCCCCTAGCCATTGCCTTGGCAGCTTGCAGCGCGGCGCACGACGCGCGGCTCGAGCGTGCTGTTGCCCGGACGGCGGCGGCGCTGTGCTGCCTCGAACGGCGCGGCGAGCGGGCGGGCGAGCGCGCAGGTATGCATGGTACAAGCTGTTCAACCTGGCCAAGAGCTACAACAAGAACCTGGGCGCGGCCGACGTGCAGATGATGGCTAGCAGGCGCGCCGCGCCCGCCGGCCCGCTGCCAGGCGGCGCCCGCCGGGCGCGCGTTGCCCAAGTTGGGGTGCCGCGCCTGCGGCAGGCACGCAACTGGTGTCTGATGCGGAACTATTTGTGTGCTGCCAACTGGAGGCGAGCAAGGGTGGATCTTGTCCGCGTGTGCAGCCGGCTGGTGGGTTCTCAGCAGTGCGGCATGTTCGCGACCAGACGCCCCTGTGCGGCGCGCAGCGTGCTGCTGGCGGCGCTGTCCATCCTGCCGTACAGCGCGGTGGACGCGGCGCGCTCAGAGGCCGAGGCGGAGCTGGAGAAGGACCGCAGCATGCGCGTGGCCAACCTGCTCGGTTTCTCTGTGGTGCGCCCGCGCCGCCGCCTGGAGCTGCTTCAATGTGGGTTCTAGTGTGGGCGCAGCGAGCATCGGGCATCGGGCATGCCCTAGCCCTGCATGCTGTGGTTCGTCCGCATCGTGGCGCCGCTGATTGGAAGCTGTTGGAATGATTGTGGGGCGCAGCGGGTCTCAGGCATGCGTCAGCTCTGCATGCTGTGGTGCAATTGCGCTGCGGCGCCGCCGCCTACAGGCTGTTTACACAAATGCAGGGCGTGGCGGTTGCCAGGCATGCGTCAGCTCTGCATGCTGTGGCGCGTCCGCGCCGCGGCGCCGCTGCCTGGAGCTGTTATAATGAGTGTGGGGCGCAGAGGGTGCCGGGCATGCGCCAGGTCTGCATGCTGCCATGGCCAGCACCTCATGCCTCAGGATGGCGGAACGGTGGACAGATGTGAGCCGCGCTGGTTAAACATTGAGCTGCTGGCTGACTTAGAGCGGCCGGTGGCCCGGAGGCAGACGCCAGCTCGCACCCAGCGCAGCAACCAGCGTGCTCCGGCGCTCAAGGCGGCGCGGCGGGCGCAGGACGCGCGGCGCGACGCGCGCAGCGCGCTCTCGCGCGGCGCGCTTGTTGCGGACCTGGGCGCTAAGGGCGTGCTCAACCTGGTTCCGGATGAGATTAAGCAGGCGCGGCTGTGCAGCGCGCATGCCCTGTCCTAGCTTGGGCTGTGCGGTGTGTCGCCAATACTTGGCCATGTCCACCTCCCAGCATACAGCCTGTGTATGGCGCATCACAGCCCGTCAGACAAGAGAGTCTGTGAAGACATGCCAAACCTGCTGACCCAGTCTGCTGCGCGCCATTACCCTTGCTTGCGTGTGGTGCAGAGAGCGCCTCGCTCGAAAAGGGCCTCGCGCGCAAGCGACATTGCTGTGCGCCGCCGCGCGCAGATCCATGCGCTGCTGGAGGCCGACTTTGTGCCGCTGGAGCTGTGCGCGCGGCTGGCGCCGCTGCTGGAGGCGCTGGAGGGCCTGAACAAGCCGCTGTCGGCCGCCAGCCCGGTGCCCGACGCCTTGCTCGGGCAGTACAAGCGCGCGCTGCAGCAGGCGCGGCCTGGCCGCGGCACTCATGCAGGATGGGCGCCCTGTGATGCAACAGGGGCTGGTGCAAGAGCACGAGGTGGTGGCGGCTGGTAAGACGCTGCCGCCTGCTTTGTAAAGCTCAAGGGACAGGTAGCGTCCTTTGTATGTACGCGGTGCCTGGTGAACGGTGAAGAGCGTGCATTGGATGAAGTTGGTGGTTATGCGACTGCTGGCCCGCCTATGTCGTGTCCTCCACAGGATGTAGCCTGCTGATATTTGAGACTCCAGCTCCAGGGGTGTCGTGACCCTGGCGTGGCGGGGCCGCTGACGCGCGGGCGCGGGCGGGCGGCGCAGGTGGCCGTGCTGCGCCTGCTGCAGCAGCTGTCGCAGGTGTACAGCGTCATGCGCGTCTCCGCGCTGGCCGACCTCGTGCCCTTCTTCAGCTTCGGCGAGGTGGAGCAGCTCATCGTGGAC
>JAABUV010002624.1_pt1 | contig 23975 bp, 18 predicted proteins | sample 5559971 | NCBI WGS metagenome assembly JAABUV01 (sample SAMN10711881, study PRJNA513362) | rock metagenome | isolation source: Antarctica rocks | place: Antarctica: Victoria Land, Knobhead nord | collected 2015-12-19
GGCGTCGCCGGACGAACCGCTGCGCCGACGGCGGCGGGTGCGACGACGGGTGCCGCCCTCGCCGTCGCCCTCCTCCGCGGCCTGCTGGTCGTCCTCGTTGTCGGAGCCGTTGTCGGAGCCGCTGTCGGAGCCGGTCTGGGTCTCCTCGGCGGGGTCCGCGTCGCCCGCCCGGCCGCGGCGGCCCTTGCCGCCGCGACGGCGGCGCGAGCGGGCCGGGGTCCGCTCGTCGTGCTCGGTGTCGTCGCCGCCCGGGGCCGCGTGCTCGTCCGGCTCGTCCTCCGCTCCCGCGAGCTCCGGTCCGGTCGCCCCGGGTCCGGAGGGCTCAGGTCCGGCCAGCTCGGGCTCGACCGGCTCGGGAGCAGCGGCCGGCGCGGGAGTAGCGGCCGGCGCGGGAGCAGCGGCCGGCGCGGGAGCAGCGGCCGGCGCGGACGCACGGCGGGAGGTGGTCGGTGCGGGAGCCTGGAACAGCACGCCGAAACTCGGGTCGACGCCGCCCCGACCAGCGTCGGTGGCGTCGGAGTGCGCGGAGTCCACGGGCTGCCCGGCCCCATCAGGGGTGGCGGCGCGGCTGCGCCGGGGACGGCGGATGGTGGCGACCGGATCTGTCACGACGTCCGACTCCGGGGCGGCGGTGTGCTCGCCACTGGGCTCGAGCCCGCGCGCGGGCTCGGGAGCCGGTGCGGGCTCGGGAGCCGGTGCGGGCTCGGACCACTCTGCGGGCTCGGGAGCCGCGACGGGAGCGCTTGCCTTGCGGCTGGCCCGCTTACGGACGGCCTTGGCGGCCGGGAGGGGGCCCGCGTTCTCGGCCGGGGGCCCGACGTCCGGGTCGCCAGCACTCGGCGCGGCTGCTGCCGTGGGCGCGGCTACCGCGGCTGGGTCGGGGTCCGGCTGCGGGAGGTCAGTGCGGGCGGTGTCCGTGGCCGGGTCCGCCGCAGCGGCCGACTTCCGGGGGGCGCGCTTGCGCGGCGTCCTGCGCGGGGCGCTGTCAACCGGTTCGCCGGTCGCTGTGGGGGTGGTGTCGTCCGTGGAAGCCATCGGGCGTTCCTCTCCGTCTACGCGGAACGACCCACACCCGGCCCTTCGGCCCGTCATGCCCGCGCTGGCGGTCAGCAGTCGTCACTCCGCGGTCGCGGGGGGACGGAAGTCCTCTTGCTGCAGCGGAGTCGGCTCGCGGTGTGCGCGGCACCGGCTCAGCTGCCGTCGACTCTCTGGTCGGCGGCCAACGGATCAGCCACCCTCGCGGTTGCGTCCCGCAACGGACCTTGGGCCAGCCGGGTCACCAGGGGTGGTGTCGGCGGCTCCAGATCGGCGACTGCACGCAGCGCGGTCAGAATGTCATCGGGGCGCACAGCCGGTGTGGTATGCCGTACGACCGCTCGCAGTATCGCACACCCGGCTGTGCCCGCCGGGACGACCTGCGGCACGGAGCCCGTCACGGTGTCGGACCGGGCCGCCTCGAGCGAGACCACGGCCGCGCGCACGTCGAACGTCCGCGGGCCGGTCTTGAACGTCCTCGTCACCTCGATCCGCTCCGCCGCGAGGAACCGGGCGGCCACCTCCTCGAGCCGGCCGAGCTCCACGTCGCGGAAGGCCAGGACCCAGTCGCTGGCCCGGAGACGGTCCGCCAGGGCGCCGGGAGCGGCCTCGACGACCTGGAGGATGTCGAGCCCGTCGGGCAGGGCGTCGTCGAGGGCGGCGCGGACCGCGTCGGGGTCGACCCGCTCGGTCACCGAGATCTCGAAGTACTCGCTCTCGCTCGCCGTCCCGGTCGGCGCGGCGTTGGCGTAGGAGATCTTGGGGTGCGGGTGGAACCCGGCGCTGAAGGCCATGGGCACATCCGCCCGACGCAGGGCACGCTCGAGCGCCCGCTGGAAGTCGCGCGTCGAGGAGAACCGGAGCCGCCCGCGCTTGGCGTACCGTACGCGCAGCTTCTGCACCGCCGGGTCGGGGGTGGGTCCCTCGGGAACGCGTCGGGCCATGGCGCGCAGGCTACGCGAGCCGCGGCACGCACGGCATACGGGCAGAACCGGCCGGTATGCCGTCGGGCCGGGTCAGATGTTGGCGACCTCGTCCGGGGCGTCCCCGCGGACCGGGAGGGTCGCGAAGACCGGCGGGGGCTCGCGCCAGATGTCGGCCAGGGTGCCCGCGCCGGCCCGGGTCACCGCGTCGAGGACGCGATCCGAAGTCAACGGCATGTCGACGTGGCGGATACCGAGGTGGCTCAGCGCGTCGACGACGGCGTTCTGCACGGCCGGGGTCGATCCGACGGTCGCGGACTCCCCGATGCCCTTGGCCCCCAAGGGGTTCAACGGCGTCGGGGTCTCGGTGTTCGACACCGTGAACAACGGGAACTCGGCCGCCGACGGGATGGCGTAGTCGGCGAACGTGGCCGTGAGCGGGTTGCCGTCGACGTCGTAGGAGAAGTGCTCCCACAGGGCCTGGGACATCCCTTGCGCCACGCCACCGTGCTGCTGACCGGCGACGAGGAGCGGGTTGAGGACCCGACCGCAGTCGTCGACGGCGATGTGCTGCAGCGCGGTCACCAACCCCGTCTCGAGGTCGACCTCGACGAGGGACACGTGCGCCCCGAACGGGAAGGTGGCCTCTTTGGGCGTGAAGTCGTGCTCCGCCCGCAGGGGCGTGCCGTCGTGTCCCGCGCGGTCCGCCACCTCCTCCCACCCGACGGAGACGTCGGGGACACCGCCGACCCGGAACCGTCCGTCGGCGAGCTCGATGTCCGCCGACGCCGCCTCGAGCAACGCGGCCGCGACGTCCTTGGCCTGCGCCAGGACGGTCTCGGCGGCTCCGAGGACCGCGCTGCCGCCGAGCTGGAGCGAGCGTGAGCCGCCGGTCCCGCTTCCGCGGGGCACCAGGGCCGTGTCCGACTGCTCGTAGCGGATGCGCTCCATCGGCACGCCGAGCCGGTCGGCCACGAGCATCGAGAACGACGTCGCGTGACCCTGCCCGTGCGCCGACGTCCCGGCCCGGACCGTGACCAGGCCGTCGTCCGCGACCTCGACCACCCCGAGCTCGCCCCCTCCGCCGCCGGTGATCTCGGCGTAGCAGGCGATGCCGATGCCGAGCTGGCGCACGTCATTGCGCTCGCGTCGCCTCGTCTGCTCGGTGCGCAGGCCGTCGTAGTCCGCGATCCGCAGCGCCTCGGTGAGCGCCAGGCCGTAGTCGCCGGTGTCGTAGGTCACGCCGGCGGCCGAGGCGTAGGGAAAGGCGGCCGGTGCGATGAAGTTGCGCCGACGGATCAGCGCCGGGTCCATCCCCAGCTCGTCAGCAGCGACGTCGACGACGCGCTCGAGCATCGCGGCCGCCTCCGGACGGCCGGCGCCGCGGAAGGCCCCGACGGGCGCCGTGTTCGTCAGGACGGCCACGCCTGCATAGTCCAGCTCCGTGATGTCGTAGACACCCGTCGCCATGATGTAGGTGGTGGTGTGGGCGAAGGTGCCACCGAACCCGGCATACGCGCCGCAGTCGCCGATGACCCGACACCGCAGCCCCGTGAAGCGCCCCTCGGACGTCAGCCCGAGCTCGACGTACTGCACCTGACCGCGACCGTGCATCGACAGCATCGCCTCGGAGCGGGTCTCGACCCACTTGACCGGCCGGCCCAGCCGGCGTGCCGCGGCGATGACCACGCTGTGCTCGGGCGGCAGCCCCGCCTTGCCGCCGAAGGCGCCACCGACATGGGGGGCGACGACGCGGACCCGGCCCGGCTCCAGCTCGAAGATCCGCGCGATGGCCGCCCTGGCGCCATGGGGCATCTGCGTCGCGATGTATGCCGTGAGGTCGTGCTCCGCGTCCGGCGCACCGGGGATGGCGAGGATGGCATTGCCCTCCATCGGCGCCACGGCGAGCCGGGGGTTCTCGATCCGGACCCGCGCCACGTGGTCACAACCGGCGAGGACGTCCCGGTCCGGGCTGCGCTCCCCGGCCGCGACGTTGCCGGCGACCGCGTCGAACTGCAGGGGAGCGTCCTCGAGGAGGGCGTCCTCCATGTCCACGACCGCCGGCAGGGGGCCGTAGTCGACGTCCACGAGCTCGACGGCGTCGAGCGCCTCGGCCCGGGTGCGAGCGACCACGATGACGACGGCGTCGCCGACGAAGCGCACCCGGTCGCGCGCGAGGGGCGGCCGGGCACAGTGCTCGTTGACCGGGAAGAACACGAAGCCGGCCGGCAGCCCGAGGTCTGCCGCGGTGAAGACGCCGACGACTCCGGGGGCGACGCGGGCCGCCTCGACGTCGGCGACGTGGACCGTGGCATGAGCCATCGGGCTGCGGACGAAGACGGCGTGCAGCAGGTCGTCGACGACGATGTCGTCGACGTAGTCTCCGCGACCGCGGACGAGGTCCGGGTCCTCGACGCGGGGAACGGCGTTGCCGAGAAGCGATCCAGCCATCAGGCGACTCTATGACCTCCTGCCGGGAGCGCGGGTCCGGGTCAGGCCCCGGGGAGTCGAGCCGCCTTGCGTTCCGCACTCGCCCGGCGGATCATCTCGCGGCGCTCCTCGTCCTCGACCTTCGTCGCCTCCTCGAGAGTCGGCGCGGTGCCGCCGAGGCGGGCGGGCAGGTACTTCAGGTCCTCGCCGGTCAACGGTTCGTAACTGTCCTGCAGCCTGTGGAGCATGGTCTCCATCACCTCGTGGATCCGGGTCGTCGCCGCGTCGATGCCCTCGCCCGGGGCGAGGTGGACCGGCTCGCCGATGGCGACGTGGATGGGGACGTTCGTCCGCCCGAGGCGCTTGGGGTGGCCCTTGGTCCAGACCCGCTGCGAGCCCCAGATCACCGTGGGAAGCATCGGGACGCCGGCGTCCCGCGCCATCCGGGCGGCGCCGTTCTTGAACTGCTTGAGCTCGAACGAGCGCGAGATCGTCGCCTCGGGGAAGACGCCGACGATCTCAGCGGCCCGCAGGTCGCGCACCGCGTGCAGGTAGGACGAGGTCCCCGCCGACCGGTCGACGGGGATGTGCCTCATGCCGCGCATGAGCGGCCCGCTGACCCGGTGGGTGAAGACCGACTCCTTCGCCATGAAGCGCACGAGGCGCCTCGACGGCACCGCCGCCAGCCCGGCATACGTGAAGTCGAGGTATCCCGTGTGGTTGATGACCATCACCACACCGCCCGTGCGCGGGACGTTCTGCGCGCCGGTGATCGTGAACTTAAGGCCCTGGGCGGCGAAGACGGCGCGGGCCACGGCGACGACGGACGAGTACACCGGCTCCATGGACGACAACCTACGGGACCACCGACCCGGCCGCGACGCCGTGAGCCTGCGTGGACGACCTCGAACCGGGCATCATGCAAGGCATCAGCGTGGTCGACGGAAGGCGGGCGGCGGTGGATGAGGGCTGGGCGCTCGGTCTGGGTGGCTGATGTTCGCCGGAATGCTGCTCGCCCTCGGCTTCCTGCTGCTGCGGGACCGCTCGTGAAGCTGCGTGGGTGGCTGTCGCGGCCGCCACGGCTGTGCTCTTGTCCAGCTGTGTGACGCCGGCACTCGATCGCGGAGCCTTCGTCCAGAACCAGGTCACCGGGCTGGTCCACGGTCGCCAGCGGCCGGGAGCCGAGCTGGGCTACACCTCCGGGGCCGAGCGGGGACCACTGCTCATCGCCTCGTCGTTCCGGGCCTGGCACCGCAGTGACCGACGCACACCGATCGCGGACGTCAGCCACATCGACGGGGGCGAGCCGGCCGTGTTCCTGTCCCCAGGTGCCCGGATGACCCACCCACAGGCGAGGTGAGCACAGGGCGAGCCACCCGGCATACCGATGCGGTTGAGGGCACCGCCGCCGGTCTGGGAGGATTCCCCATATGAGCACCGACTCCCCCGTCCGCGCCACACAGGTCCCGGAGCGGCCGTCCGTCGACGGCCTCGAGGAGAAGTGGGCGCAGGCATGGAAGGAGCAGGGCACCTACACGTTCGACCGTGCCGCCGCCCTGGCCCGCGGGCGGGAGGGGATCTGGGCCATCGACACCCCCCCGCCCACGGCCAGCGGCTCGCTGCACATCGGCCACGTCTTCGGCTACGCCCAGGCCGACTGCATCGCCCGCTACAAGCGGATGGCCGGCCTCGAGGTGTTCTACCCCATCGGCTGGGACGACAACGGCCTGCCGACCGAGAAGCGGGTGCAGAACTACTACGGCGTGCGCGGCGACGCGACGCTGCCCTACGTCGAGGGCTTCCGGCCCGCCCGGCAGGGCGGCGAGGGCACGTCCACCCGCGCCGGCGACCAGCAGCCGGTCAGCCGCCGCAACTTCATCGAGCTCTGCGACGTCCTCACCGTCAGGGACGAGGTGACCTTCGAGGAGACCTTCCGCCGGCTCGGCCTCTCCGTCGACTGGGACATCACCTACCGCACCATCGACGACCGCTCGCGGGCCGTGTCCCAGGCGTTCTTCCTGCGCAACCTTGCGCGCGGCGAGGCCTACCAGGCCGAGGCCCCGGGGCTGTGGGACGTCACCTTCCAGACCGCCGTCGCCCAGGCCGAGCTCGAGGCGCGGGACTACCCGGGGGCCTACCACCGGGTGCGGTTCCGCCTCCTCGGGCAGGCCGAAGATGCGGACGCCGCAGGCGTTCTCATCGAGACCACCCGGCCGGAGCTCCTTCCCGCGTGCGTCGCGCTCATCGCCCACCCCGACGACGAGCGGTATGCCGGGTTGTTCGGCACCACGGTCAGCTCACCCTTGTTCGGGGTCGAGGTGCCGGTGCTCGCGCATCCGCTCGCAGAGATGGACAAGGGCGCGGGCATCGCGATGTGCTGCACCTTCGGCGACCTCACCGACGTGCAGTGGTGGCGCGAGCTGCAGCTGCCGACCCGGTCGGTGATCACCCGCGACGGCCGGATCCGGGCCGAGACCCCGGAGTGGATCGGGTCCGGGACCGGCCGCGCGCACTTCGCCGAGATGGCGGGACGGACGACGTTCGCGGCGCGGGCCGCGGTCGTCGAGGCACTTCGTGCGTCGGGCGACCTCGCCGGTGAGCCGGTGCCGACCCAGCGCAAGGCGAACTTCTACGAACGGGGCGAGAAGCCGCTCGAGATCGTGACCACGCGCCAGTGGTACATCCGCAACGGTGGCCGCGACGAGAGCATCCGGGCCGCGCTGATCGAGCGCGGTCGCGAGCTGAGCTTCCACCCCGCCTTCATGCGCTCGCGCTACGAGAACTGGGTCAGTGGCCTGAACGGCGACTGGCTCATCAGCCGGCAGCGGTTCTTCGGTGTGCCGATCCCGGTGTGGTACCCCGTCCGGGACGACGGCGAGGTGGACCACGAGCACCCCATCGTGCCAATGGAGTCCGCCCTGCCGGTCGATCCGGCGGCCGAGGCCCCCGAGGGCTTCGAGGAGTCCGGGCGCGGCCAACCGGGCGGTTTCACCGGGGATCCCGACGTCATGGACACGTGGGCGACCTCATCCGTCTCGCCGCAGATCGCCGCCGGGTGGCTGGACGACCCGGAGCTCTTCGCGGCCGTCTTCCCGATGGACCAGCGGCCGCAGGGCCACGACATCATCCGCACCTGGCTCTTCGCGAGCGTGGTCCGCGCCCACTACGAGCACGGGTCGCTGCCGTGGCGCAACGTGACGCTCAACGGCTGGATCCTCGACCCCGACCGCAAGAAGATGAGCAAGTCGAAGGGCAACGCGACGACGCCGATCGGCCTGCTCGTCGAGCACGGCACCGACGCGGTGCGCTACTGGGCGGCCTCCGCCCGGCTCGGCCTCGATGCCGCCCTCGACACCGCGCAGATGAAGGTCGGACGGCGGCTGGCCATCAAGGTCCTCAACGCGAGCAGGTTCGCGCTGTCGTTCGGTGAGGTCGAGGCCGGAGCCGACCTCCCCTCGCAGGTCAGCGAACCACTCGACCGCGCCATGCTCGCGGCCCTCGGCGAGGTCGTCGACCAGGCGACGGCGGCGTACGAGTCGCTGGACTACGCCCGGGCGCTCGAGGTGACGGAGACCTTCTTCTGGACCTTCTGCGACGACTACCTCGAGCTCGTCAAGGACCGCGCCTACGGAGGCCGCGACCTGCCGGTCAGCGAGGAGGCGGCCGGCTCGGCCAGGGCGGCCCTGCGCCTGGCCCTGAGCGTCCTGCTGCGGCTGCTCGCCCCGGTCGTCGTCTTCGCCACCGAGGAGGTGTGGTCGTGGTTCAGCGCCGGGTCCATCCACCGGGCCCCCTGGCCGGAGCGGTCCGAGCTGAGCCGCGCCGGTGCGGCCGACCCGGCCCTGCTCACCGCGGTCAGCGAGGCGCTGGCGGGCGTGCACAGGGCCAAGTCGGAGGCGCGCGTCGGCATGCGTGCCGCCATCACGTCGATGACCCTGGCGGGCCGGCCGGCCCAGCTCGAGCACGTCCGCTCCGCCGAGGCCGACCTCAGGGCCGCGGGTCGCGTCAGCACGCTCACGTACGCCGTGGCAGACGGGCTCGAGGTCCGCGACGCACAGATCATCGCGCCGGATCCGAGGCAGCGCGGCTGAGCGCGGCTCGAGACTGACTGCGCGCTGCGGGTGGCCACCGATCCGCTGGCCGGCGCCCGTAGCCACCGATCCGCCGACCGCCCGGAGTAGCGTGCCGCCATGACCGCACGGGGACCTCGGACACTGCGGGTCACCCGTGCCCGGGCCGGGGCGCTCCTCGCCCTCGGCTCCCTGGGGTTCGTCCTCGTCCTCGTCGCCTCCGCGTCCGGACCGGTGGGGTTCGTCACCGCGCCGGCCCCGGGTGGGACGGCGTCCCTGCCGAGCTTCACGCCGTCCTCCGCGCCGACCGGTTCACCGTCGGTGGCGACGACCGCCCTCCTCCCGCCGCAGCCCGACCCCCCGGCGCTGCCGGCCTTCGTCGTCCTGCTCATCCAGGTCCTCGTCTGGGTCGCGGTGCTCCTGCTGCTCGTCGCGTTCCTGCGGGCCGTGTGGCAACACGCACCACGGTGGAGGTCCCGGGTCCAGACCGGCCGGACGGTGACGGTGCTGCCCGACGTCCCCGAGGAGCTGACCCGTTCGGCCGACGCGCGGATGGCCCTGCTCGCGGAAGGTACGCCCCGCAACGCCATCGTGGCCTGCTGGCTCGACCTCGAGGACGGCGCCGGATCAGTGGGCCTCCCGAGGGATCCCTCCGAGACCTCGACCGAGTACACCACCCGGGTGCTCTCCACGTGGGACGTCGCTCCCGACGCCCTCTCCGGCCTGGCGCAGCTCTACCGGGAGGCCCGGTTCTCCCGGCACAGCCTCACCGAGGAGCACCGGACCGCGGCCGTCGCCCGGCTGACGAGCCTGCACGACGACCTGCGCCGGGTCGCCGACGAACGGGCGGCCGCCCGAGCGGCCGAGGTGGCGGACGTGGGCGCTGCGGCCGCAGCGGCGCCGAGGACTGCAGCGGCGCCGAGGACTGCGGCGGCCAGCAGTGAAGGCCCCCGCGGCGCCGGAGCCGGACCCCGTGGCGGTGGGCGATGACCGAGCGTGGCTCCTGGCTCGCCCGCCAGCCGGTGTGGCGACGTCGCCTCCTCGGTGGGCTCACGGCATACGTCGTCCTCCTGCTCGCCCTCGGGGGGCTGGGTCTCGCCCCGTCGACGTCGCTGTTCGCCGCGTTCTTCGTGGCGGCGGTGTCGTTCCTCGCGTTCGTCGCCGACCGCTGGGGCGACACCCAGCCCGACCTGTGGCCTACGCCGAGCCCCTCCACGGTGGGCCTCGGCCGTGGCGCCGACCACCAGGCGGCGGCCCTGGCCCGCCGGCTCGCCTCCGCCGCCGAGGCGCCCGAGGCCACCCGGGCCAACCTGGCCCGCGACCTGCATGCCCAGCTCTGCGTGGTCGTCGCCGACAAGGTGGCGCGCCGCCACGGACGGGACGTCCTGGCCGACCCACATGCGGCGCGGGAGCTGCTGCCACCCGACCTCGCCGAGCTCGTCCTCGGCCCGCCGGACGAGCGTCGGCTCACCGAGCCCGTCTCCCTGTCGCACCTCCTCGACCGAATCGAGTCCTTGTGAGCATGCAGCTGGCCCAGGTGTCCGAGCTGAGCGGACGGATCCTCGACGCGGTCGAGCAGGCCGTTCTCGGCAAGCGGGAGGCGCTGACCCTCGTCCTCAGCGCGGTCCTCGCCGGCGGCCACGTCCTCCTCGAGGACTTCCCGGGGCTCGGCAAGACGCTCGCGGCCCGCTCCTTCGCCCAGACGCTCGGGCTGGACTTCAAACGGGCCCAGTTCACCCCCGACCTCCTGCCGGGCGACCTGACCGGCTCGTTCATCTACGACCAGCGGGTCAGCGAGTTCGCCTTCCGGCAGGGGCCGCTCTTCACCGGGCTCCTCCTCGCCGACGAGATCAACCGCACGCCGCCCAAGACCCAGTCGGCCCTCCTCGAGGCGATGCAGGAGAAGCAGGTGACTGTCGAGGGCGAGACCTTCCGGCTCGAGCGCCCCTTCCACGTCCTCGCCACGGCGAACCCCGTCGAGTACGAGGGGACCTACCCGCTGCCCGAGGCCCAGCTCGACCGGTTCCTCATGCGGGTCTCCTTCGGCTACCCGAGCGCGGAGGAAGAGATGGGAGTGCTGCGCAACCGGATGGCGCGCCAGCGTGAGGAGGTCGACCTGGTTGCCGTCACCGACGCCAGGGGCCTGCTCGCGATGCAGGAGTCGATCGAGGCGACCACCGTCGACGACAGCATCAGCGGCTACTGCGTCGCGCTCGCCGCCGCGAGCCGGGCCCATCCCCACGTCCTCATGGGGGCGTCACCGCGCGGCTCCCTCGGCCTGCTTCTCTGCGGTCGGGCGTATGCCGTGGTGCATGGTCGCGACTACGTCACACCCGAGGACGTCAAGGCCGTCGCCGTCCCCGTCCTCGCCCATCGCATCACCGTCAAGCCCGAGCTGTGGATGAGCAACGTCACGGGGCGCTCCGTGGTGCAGAGCATCCTCGCCAGCGTGCCGACTCCTTCGGCGCAGGAACGGCCGGGGGGCGAGCGGGGATGAGCACCTCGTCGGGGGCCACCCCGTCAGGCTCCACGCCGCTGCCCTCGTCGGGGGCCACCCCGTCAGGCTCCACGCCGCTGCCCCCGTGGCGCGCCACCGCGGCGCACTACCGCGCGGTCGTGCTCGCCACGGCGGGCGCCCTGTTCGCCGTCGTCCTGCGCCGGCCCGACCTCCTCGTGCTCGCGGCCCCGTTCCTGCTCGTCGCCACGTGGGCGTGGTCGAGGCGGCCCACTCGGCCGGCGACACTCCGGGCGACGATGTCGCACACCTCGCTCCGGGAGGGGGAGGCCAGCCGCTGGGTCTCGGCCGTGCAGCTGCCCCCTGGTGCGGAGGACGTCCTCGTCGGCCTCGCGCCGGGGTTGTTCCTCGAGTACGACCCTCCGCTCGGCACGACGGCGGTCGCGGTCGAGGACGCCGTGGCCGGTGAGGCCCGCGCGGTCGTGGGGTTCCGGACGACCCGGTGGGGCGTGCGTCCTGTCGGTCCAGCCGTGTGCAGCGTGTCGTCGGCCTGGGGCGCCTACCGCAGCGGACCGAGCACGGTCGGCGGGCGGATGCTGACCACCCTGCCCTACCCCGCCGTCTTCGACCCCTCCGCCCCGATGCCGCACCCCGAGGGCCTCGTCGGACCGAGCCGGTCCTCCCGGCCCGGCACCGGCAGCGAGTTCAACAGCCTGCGGCAGTTCCAGCCGGGAGACCGGCTGCGCCGCATCCACTGGCCCGTGTCCCTTCGCACCGGCCACCTGCACGTCTCGTCGACCTACGGCGACGAGGACTCGCACGTCGCCCTGCTCGTCGACGCCTTCAGCGACCTCGGACCGCGTGACGGGATCGACGGTCACCCGACGAGCCTGGACCTCACCGTGCGTGCCGCGGGAGCCATGGCCGAGCACTACCTCGCCGTCGGCGACCGCGTCAGCCTGCGAGTCGTCGGCGCCTCGTCCGTGCCCCGCCTCCACGTGGGTTCCGGACGCGCACACCTGCGCCGGGTGCTGGAGACGCTGGCCCTGATCCAGCCCGCGACGGAGCGCCAGGACGACGGGGAGCGGGCCACCGCCGGGCTCGGGGCCGGGTCACTCGTCGTGGTCCTCTCACCCCTCGTCGAACCGTCCATGACCGGCATCGTCTCCCGGCTGGGGTCGCGAGGGCTCAGCACGGTCGTCGTCGACACCATGCCCGACCACCTCTGGGCCGACGGCGCCGACGCCTGGAGCACGCTGGCCTGGCGGGTGCGCCGCCTGACGCGCGAGCGCGAGGTGAGCCAGCTCGCTGCCGCGGGGATCCCTGTCGTGCCCTGGCGCGGACCGGCGAGCATGGACCAGGTCCTGCGCGACGTCTCGCGACGCGCCCGGGCTCCCCGGCTGGTGCGTCGATGACGCTGCCGCGCCCACACCCTCCCGTCAGGCCAGGCCGTCTCTTCCGGCTGGGCTCCTCCGACGAGTACGGACCCCAGCAGGTGCTGCTCGGCCTCGTTCTCGTCGTGGCGCCGGTTGCCTTCCTCACGTGTGCCGCGCTCGCCGGAGGTCGCATCGCCCCCTGGCTGCTCGTCGCGGCTCCCCTGCTCCTCCTCCTCGTCCCCCGGGCGGACTCCACCTCCCCGCTCGGCGTCTGGGCCGTGCTCGGGGCGGTCTGGGTCATCCAGGTGCCCGGGCCCTTCAGCTGGTGGTCGGTGCCGGCGGCCCTGAGCGCCCTGGTGTCCCACGTCGCCTTGTCGCTCCTCGGGGGTGCACCGACGACGGTCAGCTGGCCCCGGGCGACGTCGGTGCGCCAGCTGCGCCGGGTGGGCCTCGTCGCCGCGGCCACCCTGCTCGTCGCGGCTCTGGCCCGACTCGTCCTGTATGCCGGGTTGCGCGGTCAGGTCGTCGTGGCGGCTGCCGCCATGCTCGCGGTCGCGGCGTGGCTGTGGGTCGGACGGTGGCGCGACGAGGGTCAGCCTGCTGCCACCGCCGACTCCTGACTCGCCTACCTGACTGGCCTACTTGCTTGGCCTATTTGACGGGCCTACCCGACTGGCCTATTGGACCGGCCTACCGGGAAACGACGCCGTGGTCATTCCGGCCTGATCCGGTCGCGGCTGGACGACGCACCAGGCACGTCCCACCCGGCCATCCCGAGCCGGCGGCCGGCGAACGCGTCGGCCGGCAGCTCCTGGACCCGGCCCACCGCGGGGTCGTACACGGCGAGCCCCTCACCGGACTCCGGTGCGATGACGAGCGTGACGTGCCGGGGCAGCCACCTGTTCCCGATGTAGAGGATCGCTGGTCTGCCCTCACGCACCCGTTGGCGGATCTCACCGTGGTGGCGACGGAGCCGCTCCTCGCCGCCGAGACGACACCAGGCGACCTCGTACCGGGCGCCGACGTCGGCGGCGCCGTCCTCGAGCTCGCGCCGGGCGCCCCACGGCGGGGTACCGAGACGTTGTGGCCACGGGAGCTGCCACCGGCCTCCGGGTCCGACGAGCGAGTTCGTCCGGGCCATGACGGTCCTCTCGATGGCCGCCAGCCGCCCGTCCCGGGTGTTGCCGCCCGGCAGGTCACACCCGTGCGCGCCACCCTCGACGACCTCTCGGGCGAAGAGGGGGTCGACGAGCATCCGGGCCACGGTGAGTGACGTGGAGCCGCAGGTGACCTGCGACTGCTGGACCGGCGCTCGGTCACCGAGGTGGATCCGGAAGGGCTCGACCATGCCCTCATCGTGCCCGCACACCTGCCAGTCCGCCAGCATGCCCTTCCACCAGCGCGGCACGGCGGGCCGAGACGAGGACATGACTCGGAGTCATGTGACATGACACCCCGTGCAGGGTGAGTCGAGTCCGTTGACCCTGATTCATGTCCCGAATCGCCGGGTCCGACCGCGGTCGGCGACCGGTCAGGCGCTCTCCTTGCGCTGCGTGCGCTTGGAGCGGACGGGCGCCTCACGGCGCACGATCGTCGGGTTGACGTTGTCGAGCACGACTTCGCGGGTGATGACGACGCGGGCGATGTCGTCCTCGCTCGGCACGTCGAACATCACCGGCTGAAGCACCTCCTCCATGATCGCCCGCAGCCCCCGGGCGCCGATCCCCCGCAGCAGCGCCTGGTCGGCCACCGCCTCGACGGCGTCCTGGGTGAACTCGAGCTCGACGCCGTCGATGTCGAACATCTTCTGGTACTGCTTGATCAACGCGTTGCGCGGCTCGGTGAGGATCTGCACGAGTGCCGACTGGTCGAGGGGGCTGACCGTCGTGATGACCGGCAGCCGGCCGATGAACTCGGGGATGAGCCCGAACTTCATCAGGTCCTCGGGCATGACCTCGAGGATCGAGTCGGCCAGGTCCTTGGGCGTGTGCAGCTCCGAGCCGAAGCCGAGGCCCTTCTTGCCGTTGCGCGACTCGATCAGCTTCTCGAGCCCGGCAAAGGCCCCACCGACGATGAACAGGACGTTTGTCGTGTCGATCTGGATGAACTCCTGGTGGGGGTGCTTGCGACCACCCTGCGGTGGTACCGACGCCGTCGTGCCCTCGAGGATCTTCAGCAGGGCCTGCTGCACTCCCTCGCCGGAGACGTCCCGGGTGATCGAGGGGTTCTCGCTCTTGCGGGCGATCTTGTCGACCTCGTCGATGTAGATGATGCCCGTCTCGGCCTTCTTGACGTCGAAGTCAGCGGCCTGGATCAGCTTGAGCAGGATGTTCTCGACGTCCTCACCGACGTAGCCGGCCTCGGTCAGCGCGGTGGCGTCGGCGATGGCGAAGGGGACGTTGAGCATCTTCGCGAGGGTCTGGGCGAGATACGTCTTGCCACACCCCGTCGGCCCGATGAGCAGGATGTTGGACTTCGAGATCTCGACGTGGTCCCCGTCCTTCTTCGACGGACCGCCCTCGCCAGCCTGGATCCGCTTGTAGTGGTTGTAGACGGCCACCGCGAGCGACCTCTTGGCGACGTCCTGGCCGACGACGTAGCCCTGGAGGAAGTCGAAGATCTCGCGCGGCTTGGGCAGCTCGTCGAGGCCCAGCTCGGAGGACTCCGCGAGCTCCTCCTCGATGATCTCGTTGCACAGGTCGATGCACTCGTCGCAGATGTAGACGCCCGGACCGGCGATGAGCTTCTTGACCTGCTTCTGCGACTTGCCGCAGAAGGAGCACTTCAGCAGGTCGCCCCCGTCTCCGATGCGTGCCACGTGGTGCCTCCTGTTGCCCTGCTCGGGGTTCTCGGGCCTGCCCTGACGAGGTGGTTTCCGGCCGACGCTACCTGCCGGGCGCGGCCTCTGCCCCCTATTACACGCGGACTGCCCCGCGCGCCGCACGTTCGAGAGGCCCGTTCCGCTGTCGGCTGACAAGCGACGACCCCGTATGCCGGTGGTGCCGCATGGTGGCGGGCTGCCCCCAGAGTTCGCCGAGAGCGGACCGAGGCTGGGCGGAAAGCACCCGGCATACGGGAACGGGCCGGCGCCCCCTGAAGGACACCGGCCCGGTATGCCGGATGGCTGGCTACTTCTCGAAGGAGGTCTTGCGGGAGGTGAGCACCTGGTCGATGAGTCCGTAGTCCTTGGCCTCGGCGGCGGAGAGGATCTTGTCCCGCTCGATGTCCTCGTTGACCTGCTCGGGGGTCCGGCCGGTGTGGCCGGCCAGCGTCTCCTCGAGCCAGGTGCGCATCCGCAGCACCTCGTTGGCCTGGATCTCGATGTCCGACGCCTGGCCGAAGTCGCCACCGGCGAGTGCCGGCTGGTGGATGAGGATCCGGGCGTTCGGCAGGGCGAAGCGCTTGCCCGGCGCGCCGGCCGCGGTCAGCACCGCGGCGGCCGAGGCAGCCTGACCGACCACGAAGGTCTGCACGTCGGGGCGGATGTACTGCATCGTGTCGTAGATCGCGGTCATCGCCGTGAAAGAGCCCCCGGGGCTGTTGATGTAGAGGATGATGTCGCGGTCCGGGTCCTGCGACTCCAGGACGATGAGCTGGGCGATGATGTCGTCAGCCGACGCGTCGTCGACCTGGACCCCGAGGAAGATGATCCGGTCCTCGAACATCTTCGTGTAGGGGTCGAGGCGCTTCATGCCATAGGAGGTGCGCTCCTCGAACTGGGGCAGGATGTAGCGGCTCGAGGGCTGGGGGACCTGCAGTCCGCCAGCGGAGCGGCCGAACGAGTTCACAGTCATGGTTTCTCCAATGGTCCGTTCGGGCGCCGTCACGTCTCGTCCGGCGCCGTGCCGGACGAGTCGGCGGGCTTGGTCCCCGTCAGCGGGTTGTCGTCGTTCCCACCGGGCGTGCCCCCCGCCTGCTCCGCCTTGGTGAAGACGTGGTCGACGAAGCCGTACTGCTTGGCCTCCTCGGCGGCGAACCAGCGGTCGCGGTCGGAGTCCCTCTCGATCTGTTCGAGGGACTGGCCCGTGTGCTCGGCGATGAGCTCGGCCATTTGCTTCTTGATGTGGAGCATCTGCTCGGCCTGGATCTTGATGTCGCTCGCCGTGCCGCCGATGCCACCGGACGGCTGGTGCATCATCACCCGGGCATGGGGCGTCGCGTAACGCTTGCCGGGGGTGCCCGCGCTGAGGAGGAACTGCCCCATCGAGGCAGCCATCCCCATCGCCACGGTGGCGACGTCCGGGGTGACCCACTGCATCGTGTCGAAGATCGCCATGCCCGCGGTCACCGAGCCGCCGGGGCTGTTGATGTAGAGCCAGATGTCCTTGTCCGGGTCCTCGGCGGCGAGCAGCAGCATCTGGGCGCAGATCGCGTTTGCGTTGTCGTCGCGTACCTCGGAGCCGAGGAAGATGATCCGCTCCTTGAGCAAGCGGTTGTAGATGTGGTCGTCGAGCCCGCCGGCCATGCCTTCACCGGCGGCGACGATCTCGTTCCTGTGAGCCACGTGGTCTCCGTCGTCTTGGGGTTGAGCGTGATCCTGTCAATGACCCTAACGTCCGCCCCGGGTCGGGCAATCCCCAAACCGGCGGTGTTCGCCCTGAGCGCACCGGACTGCACGGGGGTCAGTGTCGGACCACCTGCCGAGACCGGGGGCGAGTCGACAGGGCCGCCGAGGGCCCGTCCGACCCTGCGGGTGAGACGGTGTCAGGCCCGGGCGTCCTGGGGCTGCGCCCCGGCCACGACGTCGTCGTCCGGCACGTCGCTGCCCTCCACGACCGCGTCGACCGCAGCGCCCGCGTCGACCGCGTCGACCGCGTCGACCGCGTCGCCCGCGTCGACTGCGTCGACCTCGTTCAGGTCGATCTCCACCCCGGCCGTGTCGACGACCTTGGCCTGCTCGAGCACGTGGGCCAGCGCCTTGCGCCGGGCGACATCGGCGACCATGGCCGGCACCTGCCCCTGCTGGTCGATGGTCTTGGCGAACAGGTTGGGGTCCATGCCGTACTGCTGCGCTGACATGACGATGTACTCGACGAGCTCGGGCTGCCCGACCTCGATCTGCTCCTTCTCGACGATGGCGTCGAGGAGGAGTTGGGACCTCAGGGACTTGCGGGTGTTCGCGTCGACCTCGGCGCGGTGCTCGTCGTCCTCGAGGCGGCTCTCGCCCTCGAGGTGGGAGTTCACCTCAGCCGCGATCACCCCGTCCGGAACCGGCACGTCGACGGAGTCCATGAGCTGGTCGAGGATCCGGTCGCGCGCCTGGATGCCCTGCGCAAACTTCTTCGCCGACCCGGCCTGCTTGACGACGTCGGCACGCAGCTCCTCGAGGGTGTCGAACTCGGAGGCCAGCTGGGCGAACTCGTCATCCAGCTCGGGCAGCTCGCGCTCCTTGACGGACTGCACCGTGACGACGCACTCGGCGTCCTGGCCCTCGTCGTCGCCACCGGCGAGCGGGGCGGTGAAGGTCTTGGTCTCCTCGGCGGTCATGCCCAGCAGCACCTCGTCGAGGCCCTCGAGCATGTTCTGGCTGCCCACCTGGTAGGAGACCCCCGTGACGGAGTCGATCTCCCGTTCGCCGATCGCCGCCCTGAGGTCGATCGAGACGAAGTCGCCGTCCTCGACCGCGCGCTCGACCCCCTTGAGCGTGCCGAAGCGCTCGCGAAGCGTCGTCAGGCGCTCGTCGACGTCCTCGTCGGTGGCGGCGACCGCGTCGACCTCGACCCGGATGCCGGTGTAGTCGGGCAGGATGATCTCGGGACGCACGTCGACCTCGACGGTGAACTTGAGGCCTTGGCCTGCCTGGTCCGGCACCTCCGTCACGTCGATCTCCGGCTGGCCGAGCGGGCGGATCTGGTTGTCCTCGACGGCCTGGCCGTAGAACTTCGGCAGCGCCTCGTTGACGGCTTCCCGGAGGACGGTGCCGCGGCCCACGCGCTGGTCGATGATGCGGGCCGGCACCTTGCCCTTGCGGAAGCCGGGCACCTGGATCTGCTGGCCGATCGTCGCGTATGCCGTGTCGAGGCTCGGCTTGAGCTCCTCGTAGGGGACCTCGACGGTCATCTTGACCCGGGTCGGGTTGAGGGTCTCGAGCGCACTCTTCACTGCGGGTTCTCCGTACGTGGTGGGTGGAACGCCGACAGGGGCGGCGTCTGGCGGCCTTGCTGCCCCGCGTGCCCACGCACCCGACATACGGCCGCACCGAGGGACCATGCTAGCCGCTGGGCTCCCGGGGACCGAATGACGGCTAGGTTGGCGCCATGACGACGCCGTCGCCGCAACAGCCCGAGGACCGGCCCTCGAGGTCGGGCTCCGCACCGGTGCTGCGCTCCCTCAAGGTCCTCACCGGCGGCATCACCAGCGGCATCGTCTTGATGGGCGTGGCGCTGGCCTTCCTGCTGGACTTCACCGCTCCGGCGCTGTGGGCGGTCCTCGTGCTCCTCATTGTCGGCATCGGAGCCCACACCGTCATCCGGGCCGTCGGCTACCGCGCGAAACCCATTCCGCCGCAGACGCCGACCGGTGAGGCAGGCGCCCTGTCGATACGGGCGTTCCGCTCGCTGATGATGCTGCGGATGGCGCTGGCGGAGAGTGTCGCCATCATCGCGATCCCCCTGGCCTTCGTCACCGCCGGGACGTCGTGGCTCCTCTTCGCTGTCGGCGCCGCGGTCTCGCTCCCGCTCATCGCGCTGCACGTGTGGCCGTCGCGCTCGACCGTCGACCGGGTCTCCGCGGCGCTCGAGAAGGACGGCGCCTCCTCCGGTCTGCACGCTCTCCTCTAGCCGGTCAGGATGCCGTCCCGCCCGTGGCCTGCTCGACCGGCGTTGCGCCGAAGCGCACTTCGTCGCGGTCCAGCTCCTTCTGGAGCGGGTCGGCTCTCGCCGGGCGACCGACGAATGCCGCGGCCCTCCGCCAGAGCGGAGGGCTGACGAGGTTCCAGACCGCGGAATGAGCAGCGGCTTCCCGGCCGAGGACGTCCTGGAGACCCGGCGCTCTCGCTCCGTGCGTAGATGGAGGACGCCAGGCCCGCCTTCAGCTCCCGCAGTGAGCAAAGCACCGGCGCGCTGAAACCTCCGGGGCCGGGCGAAGCCACCCTCCTCAACCCCTGACTGAGGGTCCAGCCAGAGCCGAGCTCGATCAGGGAACGGTGCTTGTTGGTGTAGTACCTCGAGTTGTCGACACCGCGACCCGCGGCACCAGCAGCCGCGGCCATCAGGTGCGTCTGGAAGCGCGGGGACAGCCAACGCTGACCGGTGGCAGCGGGCAGACCTGCGGCCAGGCACGGCCGCCCGAGCGCCGGGCTGCTGCCACGACCCGGCCAGCAGCCCGATGTGACGCGGCCAGAGGCCGTTGATGAACCCCCCGCCGATGACATGGACCAGGTCCATCTGCGCGGCGAGCTCGATCCCCGCGTGCCAGCGGGGCGCGACTCCCGGGTCGTTGATGGCCCGCTGCACGAATGCGGCCACCTCCCACGGCTCCTCCCAGCACAACCGCCAGAACGTCCGTGAAACGCACACGGGGATGGAGGTGCCTCAGCAGCACGCTGCTAGACCCCGGACTGGGGCAGTCCACCCACACCTGCCTGGTCGGTGCTGTCCGCGCCAGGTACTTCAGCCACGTCGCGGCGATGAGCTCGTCACCGTAGTTGGGGTAACCGGTCGTGGCCACCAGGCAGATGCTCCCCGCGGGGGATTGCTGTGCGGAGGCATTGAGGCTCCTGTGTGGTGCGGCTTCTGCGCCCTGACGTCGTTTGCCCAAAGTAACAAGGGGCCCGGCGTGCAGAGGTGTCACCACGCCGGACGCCCGGTGCCAGCAGTGGTCGGCGTCGGATCCACGAGCCACCGTCGCGGTAACAGGATTTGAACCTGTCTTGCGACGTTCCGCCTCGGGTTCACGGCCAGGACATAAGCCGTCTGACCTGCTTGCTCTGCACACTGTAACGCCGGACGTAACAAGACACAAGATGACTTGAATGGACTATGCTCGTGGCGATTTCATGGCACGAGCGGAGGACTCATGGCGCCCGTCAAGCGGTTCGGCAGCGTGCGGCGGCTGTCCTCCGGGCGCTGGCAGGCCCGATACACGCATGAGGCGCGGGAGTCGAAAGCGCCCCGCACGTTCGCAACCCAGTCCGAGGCGGAGACGTGGCTACGCATCAAGCGGACCGAACTGGAGACGGGCTCGCAGCTGCTCATCCGCGCCAAGCGGACAGCCGGCGTCACCCTGGCGAACTACAGCGATGAGTGGCTACGCGAGCGAGACCTCAAGGCGCGCACCCGCGTCCTCTACCGCGGCCAGCTCGACCTCTACATCCTGCCCAAGCTCGGCAAGCGGTCGCTGACCTCCATCAAGCCTGACGACGTTCGAGAGTGGTTCGCCAGCTTCAGCCGAGACACTCCCACCGCCCGCGCACACGCTTACGCACTGCTCAAGTCGATCATGGCCGGGGCCATGCAGGAGGACCCGCCGCTCATCGACTCCAACCCCTGCCGCATCCGTGGCGGATCTGCGGCTCGACGCCGACGCACCATCACCCCGGCCACCACGGAAGAACTCGCCGTAATCCTCGATAACATGCCGGAGCGCCTGCGAGCCATGGTGCTGCTCGCGGCGTGGTGCGGTCTGCGATTCGGCGAGTTGGCCGAGCTCCGCCGTGTCGACGTGGACGGGGGCGTGGTGCACGTCTCCCGCGCTGTCGTGAGGCTCCCCGGGACCCTCGAGGTCGGAACCCCCAAGTCAGCCGCGGGAGTCCGCACGGTGGCGATGCCGCCGCACATCAGACCGGAGGTCGAGACACACCTCGACGCCATGGAGGACAAGCGCCCCGGCGCACTGCTCTTTCCAGCCCACCGCGGGGGCCACCTGGCGGCGTCGACGTTGAACCGGCACTGGAACGCTGCCCGTGAGGCCGCCGGCAGGCCGGACCTGCGATGGCACGACCTCCGCCACACGGGGGCCACCAGGGCGGCCCAGGCGGGGGCGACGACAGCCGACCTGATGGCTCGACTCGGGCACTCCACGATCGGCGCCGCTATGCTTTACCAGCACGCCGCCCAGGACCGGGACGCGCAGATCGCCGCGGCCATGTCGCGAATGGCCCAGACGTGAGTCCGGTTCGCTTCGAGAGGTCGGTCTTGAGAGGCGACGCGGCCGAGCTGATGGGCCGGTTGGGACACTCCACGCCGGGGGCCGCCGACGCGATGCGCACCGGTCTGTTGGCGAATCCCACGAAAGTCGAAATTCGGTGCAACCTCGGCCACCTGATCACTACTCAACGGTTGATCCTCGCCGTGAGCGACCCACAGCTGCCGGCCCCGGGACCGCCGCCGTACAAGCCGGACGGCCGCACGCCCAGTCGGGGACTTGCCACAGAAGGCGCACCCTTTCAACCAGTCGCGCGAGAGTCCCGGGTTCGAGATGTACTTCGACATCTGACGGTCAGATGCCGCTGACCTGCATGTTTGCGACCTGTGGCGCGGCGTAGTCCGCACCTAGTCCGCAAGACTCCGGGCAGCGAGTCCGCACGAATGGTGAGCTCGCGTGCGTCCACGACATACTCGGCTTCACCGGCGCGGCCGATGCCGTCGCCCAACCTGGCGAGCAGCCGGGCCGGCTCCACCTCGGCGGTCCAGACACGGCCCTTACCACCGTTGTGGACACGTTCTGCGAACCACTGAGCGAGCGAGCGGTCGTCGGTCCACGACCACCCGGAGCGGTGACCTGGCAGGGCACCACGCCACAGGCGCATCGTGGCCTCGGGGCGCTCGGCGGGCACACCGTCCACCGTGTAGCCGGCCAGGGCGAACAACAACGACCACGCGTCGTCGTCCAGTGCGCGGTTGGGGAACTCCACGGCCGACCACGCGCTCGGCACGACCACTGCCGCGACGGCCGGCTCGAGCAGGCCCTCACCCCAGAGGTCAAGGACGAGCGCCGGGTAGTAGTTCCGCCCGAGTCTGCACCCGGCCGTCTCGACGTCATCGGCGCTCGGAGAGACACCCTCGTCTATGAAGTGGTCGAGCATCTCCTCGATGGTGAAGACAAAGGGCACGTTCACTGTGCTTCCCGTTCTCCGGGCAGCCGTGCCACGAGCACCGCGGCCACGGCTGCGCGTGCGGACTCGTCGGCGTCGGGCCACATGTGGCCGTACGTGTTGAGCGTCGTCATCGCGCTCGCATGCCGCAGCCGGCGCTGGACCACCTTGACGTCGGCGCCGCTGGCGATGAGCAGCGAGGCGAAATAGTGCCGCAGGTCGTGGTAGCGGAAACCCTCGGGAAGCCCCGGCACCTTCCGGCGTGCCGTCCGGATGGCCCGCTCGAGCGCCCACGGCGACGACGGGCGGCCAATCTCGTCGGTGACCACCGTCTCGCCTCCCCAGCGCGCCACCGCGGCCGACAGCTCGAGCGCCAGCTCCTGCGGAATCGGGACCGGTGTCCTCGACGTCTCCGACTTGAGCGGCTCAGCCGGGTACTGGATCGCCGGGGCGACGACGCCGCGCATGAAGTCCACGTCGGACACCCGGAGCGCGACCGTCTCAGCGGTCCTCAGACCGACGAACGCCCCGAGCAGGACCGCGGGCCGCAGGTGCTCCGGCATCGCGTCGTGCAGGGCCCACACCTGCGCCGAGGTGGCCACGTAGGGCCGCTGGCTGCCCTGCCCCGGTGACGTCTTGCGGGTGCACGGCGACTTGGCCATGATGCCGTCCTCGACGGCATCACCCATGACCTGCGCCAGGCGCCGGTACGTCGCGTAGACGTAGCTGTCAGAAAGCCCTGAAGCCTTCAGGCGTGCGGTCCACGCCTTGACCTGCGAGCCGCGGACGTCGGCAAGCCGCATCGGCCCGAACGCCTTGACGATCTGGGCAATGTGGACCCTGGCTGCCCGGACGGTCGACGGCCGGCGCGTCGCGTACCCCTCGAGCCACGTCGCGCACCACTGCTCGACCGTCGTCCTGGCCGTCTTGGGGTCGACGTGCGTCCCGCGGACGAGCGAGGCAGTGGCCGCGTCGAGCCACTGCTGGGCGTCGACCTTGCGGGTGAAGTGCCGGGCGTGCTCGTTGCCGCTCCCGTCGCGGTAGCGCGCTCGCCACTTGCCGTCCTCACGCTTCTTGATGCTGGCCATTACTCGGCTGTCCTTTCAATCTCGTCAAGCATCGCGCGGGCTTCAGGCGTCAAACGGCCACCCCGGCGGCCGTGGCCGAGGCTGGTGAACAGGCGCGGCGTTGCGTCATGTCTCGCCCAGGCGAGGAGGTCGCGCAAACCCGACCGACTCATGAGCCACTTCTTGGCGACGTCGTTCAGCGGGGGGACACCTGTCTCGTAGGCGTCCTCCACGTCCCGCAGAATCCGGAGTTTCTCGGGCAGCCCGCGGGACGGAGGCCTACCCGTCTTGCGCTGTTCGCTCGCTGCGAGCAGGGACCGGGCATCCTGCGCCAGATTGTCTTGGTAGTAAGCCGAATGCTTCAAGGTCTCCCGCGCTGCCTTGAGTAGTTGAGTCTGTGACGCCCTTTCGAAGACGGACCGCGGTATGCCGCCCGGCGTGGGCACCGTGATGGGGAATCGCCCGAAGTCGGCCGTCATGGAATCCGACAGTGCTTCTGCTGCCCATGTCCAGTCGTGCAAACGGTGGGTGTTTGGAACGGCACGCGCCCGGTAGTCGACGCACGCCGGCTCACCGTCCTCAGCCGGGA
>JAABUV010002626.1_pt1 | contig 23964 bp, 25 predicted proteins | sample 5559971 | NCBI WGS metagenome assembly JAABUV01 (sample SAMN10711881, study PRJNA513362) | rock metagenome | isolation source: Antarctica rocks | place: Antarctica: Victoria Land, Knobhead nord | collected 2015-12-19
ATGTAAAGCATTATATCAGTAAGTGTTGTAAAACATCAATGATAATGCAAATGAGTAATGCACTTACTGATAAGAAATTCACATAGAAACGCTTCTGTGATCTTCTAAAGAGCAAGCAGTGTCGAAGTCTGAATTTTATAGTTTGCATCACTCATTTTCTGATTCATCTTGTTTGTATCAGTCTCATTCTGCATGATTTCGCGAACTACTCTTTCGAATGAGATTTTCAATATCAACAAATCTGCATCTCTCTGATAATGATGTATCTTTCAAAGTGCAATGATTTCTGACTTTCATTTTCTCTTTGACTGTCATGATAAATTAGCTGTTGATAGCTTGATGCATTATTTATTTGCATTATCTTCTGAACTTTATTGATCTTGCTTTCAGATAGAGTCTTTAAGTCTGCTCTTAATTCATTTGTGATTCAATTATCTGATGTCATATTAACATGAGTTGAAATTCTCAAATTATCACATGATGCGTCTTTAAACTTTCGTTCTAAATTAAGTTCATCAGTAATGCGTAACAAGAAATGCATTATTTAAATGCATTATTTGTTTGCTTGCAATGAGTCATGATATATATCAACTGACAACGATTTGAAAAATTGAGACTATTGAGTTGAGTGAAAGCAAAGTGAAGTACGATGTAAACAAGAGATGATGTGTAAACAAGAGATGATGATTGTTGACTGTGTTTATAGTAGAATCAATATGATGAATGTTTTGATATTAGCACTAATATGATGAATGTGTTGATCGCAGCTCTAAAATGATGAATAAATTTTAACATTCAGCTTTAACTCTAATTTTATCTACATTTTATCTTACATCTATTTTAATTCTAACTTTATTTACGCTCAATGTTTATTCTAATTTTAACTTTTTCTACATCTCACATCTATTCATTGCACTCATCTATTGTGACTAAGTTCATTAGAAAAAGCACTTCAACATCACTATCAAATAAGAAGATTGTTATACATTATTTATATGCATTATCATTGAGATTAATCAAAATCGCAGAATGTTCAATCTATCAATTAAGTTGCAGTTAATTGCAAGTAGAAATCATGCAATGAAATGAAATAAAGATCAGCAAACTCTTTATATCAAACAAAGTGCAGATTGAGTGACTCTTTATAAACAACTCATCAAATTGAGAAACATCAGCATTTATCAGAAAGTCATTAAAGCGAAGCAGATGAAAATGAAGAACAATATGCAAGATATGATCACAAATAATTCAGTGAGAAAGAGTCTGCATGATAATGCATTTAAGTAATGCATATGTGTTTCAAAAGCTGATTGTATAATAGCTCAATGCTTCAAGATAAATTTGATGAAGAAGATGAGAAAGAAGAAGACTGCAAAGCGAGCGAAGCTCAAAGCAATAGTCATGAAGATGATATTCAATACTACTTTTACTGTTGATGTATATACTGTGTTTGATGTGAAAGACAAGACTAACATATGCATTAAACTATTACATAACAAGATGAACTTGAGAAAAACATGTCAAGATACATGATATTTACTATTGAACTAATTCAGCAACGCATTTTACATCATGAAGAATTGATTGAATTGAAGATGATGAATGATTCAGATGTCATACAAGAATTCAACAAATTCATGAGCGCATTTTCGAATGAAAAAAATGCGATTGATTGAAAGATAGTTAATTCACTAAATTCATCAAATGATGAATCTGATGATATCATTGAGATTGATAATGATGACAAGAAGATGAAATTTAGCAAGAGAAATGATGATGCAGATATGATTGAGAACGAGAACGAGTACAAGAAGAAGTACGAGAAGAAGTACAAGAAGAAGAAGAAAAAGAAGAAAAATGATGAGATAATAGTGATCTCAGATTAGCAGTAGTAAATGAACAAGCATCAATTTTCTTTAATCAATTGCATTATTCTGTTGCATTATCAGACATTCAAATAGATATTAGTAGTATCTCGCTTCATGTCTTAACGAGTCGAATCGAGAATTTCAAGTTAATACTCAATTTCAATTCTTTAACTTAATTCAATTACTTGAATTGAATCTTCTGACTTAACTCAAATACTTAAGTCAAGAATTCTGACTTGAATCAAGTCTTGACGAGTTGAAAACTCAACTCAATCTTGATGACTCAACTTGACGCAATCAGTTTAAACATAAGCATATAAGCTGTTGATAACTTCTTCAACTTTTATAAAGATGATGAGAACTAAATATCTCATTTTGCTAAGATGATTAATGAAGACTAGCACATATTTATATATAATACTCATGAAGATATTGAATGATAAAGAATCTACATAGTTCATGAAGACATCACATCAGCAACGTTCAAGAACTGAAAGAAAATGCAATCATTCTTGAGTTCATTGTCTAGAGAGTTTGAAACGTGTACACACGTGACAGTTTTATACGAAGCGCTGAACATACTTATATATGTTGAGTCATCAATAAACTCAACTGATCAGTTCATAACTCTTGACTTTTTCTGAATGATCATCAATGACATTGTTGTAAGTGAGCTGAATAATACAAAGACGTAATTTATCAAAGTTGAATACATATCTTCTTTCTTGAAAGTATAGATGATTCTCATGTTCTTCACATTCAACTAGAGAAATCTTGTTATGATGATGTGCTTCACTGCAAAGCGCTTCGATTATCTGAACTGCAAACATGTCATTAACTTCAACTTGTTTTCACAATGTTTGAGTAAAAGTATCAGTAGAATCTTCATCAAGATTTGAAATGTCTTGATTTAGCTGAGATTTTAAATGAGATTTAACGTTTTCAACGTTGAATTCTTTGACTTCTAGATTCATGAAAGTTAAAGTCAGCAAGAAAATTGAAAAGACTGAAAACAGATGTAACTGAACTGAATCTAAGATGATGATTTGTGACTGAAGCATTATGACTTTGATGTCAAAAGCATCAAAAATAAGATTTTTAACAATCTTAAGATTTAAAACATGAGTTTTCAGAATTGTCTGATGTTGATATTGATGTTAAGAATCAAATGTATTTCTCTTCTTAAAAAGATCTTCTGAGCGACGTGTCAAAGCATTCAATTTATCATCGATCTTGTCAAAATAATATGTGATGCAATAGTTAAATTTAAACAAAAACTCACTTCAATGAGCTTGATGACGACTTAACTGCTTAATTGACATGAAATACTCAAGATTTTTGTGATTTATGATCATCTTGACAAAACAGATAAAGTCTTCAAGCTTTAAGCATCATTCTTCAAATGCATAAACAATGATCATGAGTTTTTTATCGTAGATCTCATAGTTACACTCAACTGAGTTATGCTTCTTGAAAAAGTAAGCGACTGAATAAAGAACTTCGTTCTCATCATATTGAAAAAGAATGTTTTTGAATACATAGTTTAAAGCATTGATTTTTATCACAATCTTATGATCTGAATTGTAATAACATAAAATAACATTGAAAGTGAATGCTTTCTTAAAAGTGTTGAATGTTTTCTGACATTTTTAAGATCAGACAAAGAGTTCGATCTTTTTAATGAGACGAGTGAGTGAGTTAGTTATTCTGCTATAGTCATAGATAAATCTTTTATAAAAGTTCGTGAAATTTAGAAAACTCTGAACGTTTTTAACATTAATTAACGTGAATCAATTAACAATGATGTTTATCTTGAATGAATTCATCTTGATCTCTTTGATAATGATTATCAATTCTAGATACAAAACTTGAGTGACATGAAACTTATATTTGATTATATTCATCTGAAAATTTGCTTCTTGCAGCTTTTGCAGAATAAGTTTGACATAAATCTCGTGCTCAAGTTCATTGTTTGAATAGATCAAAATATCATTCAAATAAGTGATACAAAACTTATTTAAATGCTTATGAAGAGTATTGTTGATATACTTTTGAAATGAGATGAGTTCATTGCATAAATTGAAGAGCATGACTAGATACTTGAATAATTCAAATCAAGTATGAAAGACAATGAAAGCTTCATCTTCTTCTTTGATTCAAAAACAATTGAATGCGAAGATAATATCAAGCTTGATAAAGATTTTAACTTGACTTAAATGATTCAGCGTTTCTGAAATCAAAGACAAAGAATATCAATTTTTAATGATGATAACATTCAAATCTCAATAGTTCATGCAGAAGCAAAGTTCTTCTTTGAATTTCTTGATGAAGAGAACAAAGATGATCGTCTGAAAATGACTGACTTGAATGAATTCTTTGCTCAGATTCTTATTTAGATAACGTCAAAGTTATAGAATTTCATCATGACTCATATTGTATAAAGCAAAGACTGAGAATTGAGCATTTTCTTTAAAATGTATAACATGATCATAAACTTAATGTAAAGACAAGATATCAACATTCTTCTTAAAGAAGATGTTTAAAAACTTAAAGTATTTGAGTGAAAGAATTGTGACTGAATTGACGTTTTTGCTTTGTTGATAAATCTTAAGATTTTCTTGAGTCATAAATGTAATCAAATGAATTATTGAAAGAATAGAGTGAACAATATCACATCTGATGAAATCTATCTAGATTATGAAGAGAAGTCACACGACTGCTTTATTTATATACTGTCACTTATGACAAAGTTGTAACATGCAACTTTATTTCTGACGTTAATCTAGAAAGAGTTGCTAGAAACAAGTCTGACTGAATTTAGACTGAATTCAAAGCTATCACAATAAGCTGCTAGAAACAAGTCTATCATTGCACTTCTTAACATTCTCACTTGATGCTTGCAAGTTTCTCAACTTTCACTGCTTTTCAATCTCAATTGTTCAATGAATCTTTTAAAGTTCTGTCGAGATAGTGACTTGATTAATTCGTCTGCTATCATATCTTGACTAAAGATGAAGTTTACTGAAATCTGATTCTTCTTATGCAGATCTTGAATGTGATGATAAGTAATATTAATGTGCTTTGATCTTTCGTAAATATGAGCATTCTTAATCAGCATAAGAGATGCTTAATTATCTTTCTTGAGTTGTGTGAGTGAGACAGATTAATAAGTAATCTTTTCAAGAATATCAACATGACTGTGACTGATGCTTAAATACTTTGTCAGATTCATGTTCTTGAGCACTTGATTGATTCATAGATTTTTCTTGATGCAGATTGATAAAGTCATGTACTCTGTCTCAATGATTGATGTGACAATGAACTTTTGCTTTCAACTCATTCAGAAGACTGATTTTTCATCAAGCATGTAAATGTAAATGAGAATTGACTTGTGATCTAGTCTGTCTGAGACGTAGTCTGAGTCAGAGTATTCTACTAACTTCATGCTCTCACTGACTTTGTACATGATGTTTAGATCAATGATAAAACAAACGTATTGCATCAACTTTTTTAAAGCATGTTCATGATGTTCTGCAGAATTGCTGAGATATTAACTTAGTTGATTGAGAGCAAAAGTGATGTCAAAACGAATGTGAATTGCAGCATATATGAAACTTTCAATGACTTGTTGATATTCATGCTGATTGATTCTCACATCTTCAAATTCAGCTGAGCAAAGAGCATTATATTCATTCATTGAAAGATTTGTTATCTTATGCTTGTCTTGTCTTATGTTGAGTCTCTTAAAAACATCATGAAGATAATGAATTTGATTCATTCATAAGATTTGTGTCTTTCTGTTGCAAGTGATTTGAATGTCAAGAATCTTCTTCATTTTTCTCAGATTCTTGACTTTGAAAACACATTGAAACTCATGCTTAAATCATTTAATGTTGTTCAATAATTTGAAGATGATGACTATGTTATCAATGTATAGTAGCAACATGATTTTTTTTAACTCATGAATCAAAAGACATGAATTTGCAATGCATTGAGCAAAGTTGAGTTCAGACAGCGCTGTTATACAGCGATCATGTCAGTCTTATGCAGCTTGCTTGAGATCATAAAAACTTTGAAGAACTTTCAAAGCACAGTTGAATTTGACTTTCACTTTTGATGAAGAAAACATGTAAATGATTTCTTTGAGAAATAATTCAGTAAATGCATTGTTTACATTGACTTGATGAAGTTTAAGATTCTTCATTGTCACAATGATTAAAAAGACTTGCAGAGTGTCAAACTTGATGATTGATGCAAAAGTATTTTCATAGTCAACTTCATGAATTTGAAAGAAATCTCTGACTATCAGTCTTGTCTTCAGTTTGTCAAGAAAATCATCGATGTGCATTTTGTCAGAATCGTGCCTAAATGAGTCAATCAGCGAAAGTCAGAGTTGAATAGTGCTTGATCTTTAGAGATAACTATAACTGAATATTAAGAATACAGAAGAAGATGAGTACAAAAGCTTCTATTTAAGTAATATTCAGAGACTGCGCTAAGCTTGAAGAGAATGTGTTTGTGACATGAGTAGAATGTGATGTAGAAAGAAAGATGATGTTGAACAAAGAGATGTTGAAAAAAGAAAATAAAGACTGAGTCAGATCTGAGTCAGATCTGAGCTAAAGACACTGACTAGCTCTATTCAATCTTGATACGCTCGTAATCTTACTCTCTTCTTTGAAAATTCATGTTCGCATGAATGTTGCTCGTTTGCTTGCTTTCTTATTGAGTTATTTCGATACTAGCGTGACTTTCTTGAGTATAATGTATGAAATTCGTTCAAAACTTTCTTGAAGTCATTGAATTCATCTTTATCAACATAGTATCATTCATCATCTCTATCTAGATCTTTTCATTTGATCTTGTACTGTATTCGACCTTGATAGCATCTGAAGTTCAGAATGTCATTTACCTCTCAATGTTCATCATCATTATCATTAATAATGATGAGTCTGAAAGATTCTGCATGCTGTTCTGATAAAAAGTCTTCTGAATACAATCGCAGTAGCTTCAAGCTGAACATCAAATGCAGATGCTTCATGCTGACTGATAGACAAAGATGATAGAAGACTCTCGCTTTGACAGTGATCTGATACAATTCTAGTTGTTTGTCTTTCAAATCTTTGCATGATCTCATGATTTTGACGTTTCTGAAGAATAGTCAAACTCAGTCATCTATCTCATAAATGACGTTTCGTCTATGTTTATTGATCTGTGCTTCAATGATCAGCTTTGTCTTTTTCAATTGTTGATGATCGAAGCTCAGTAACTCTTTCATTTGAATGACAATATCATTTGCTTTTCTAGCTTTCAGTCGTTCATGAGTGATTTCGTAGTCAGTTGTATCTGAATTGAAACTTATTCAAGAATGAAAATCTTTATTGAAGTAGAAAGAAATCATTGAGATGATCGAGAAAATATTGAAATTGTCGCTGAATTTCATCATAGATATTCATTTGACTCAGTCGTTCTGCATGTAATTGCAGTAGATTCTAAGTTTGCATTCAACGTCTTGATTGACTCATTTCGTCTGATCATTGATCTTTGAATGATAAACTGTGAATAGACTAGCTGTGATTCTCAGTCGCTTGCAAAGACTCTTTCACATAGTTGATATGAATTGAAAGTCTCTGTTCGAAACAATAGAACTGAGTAAATCATGCAGTTGATAGACGTTTCATAGCATGATTCAAACCGTTTCTTCAACTGAGATGTCATCGTTTTCTCAATGACAGAAAACATAGTGATGTTCTTTGATAAGATGACATATGATTATGCAAATGACGTTATAGTCTTCTGACAGAAATAGTTCAGTGATGAAGTTTATAACTATATCTTTTCAGCGTTTCTGTGAAATTGAGAGAGAATGATGAAGTTCATTGATGCTATTTCTAGAGACTTTGCTTCGCTGATAAGCATGACAGTTTCGAATATATCATCGAATAGTAGCTCAATGATCTGATCAATAGTAGAAACGCTGAACTAGATCAATGATTCATTTATTGTCAAAGTGAGAGATTGAAGATTGATCATGCACTTCTTGTAGTAATTTCGTGTGCATGTTCTCAGAGACTCACAGTAAGTCTTTTCTAAAGAGAACGCTGTCAATGATTTTGCAGTTCTTCAATTTAGTGATATGAAATTTGAGCTTGTTCTCGTTCATAGCTTGTTTATATTCATCGCAGAGCTCATTCATTTAATTAATCATACACACTCACTGATAGAGATTTGCTTTCGATTCAATGAGTAGAACATTGACTCTATCAAGAGTCAGAATAGTCTGAAAACAATCTTCAAGTCGTTAAGCTGATTCAGAGACGTTTGCTAGAGACATTCGAGTTAGAGCATCGACTTTAGTATTCATTTTGCCTGACTTAAAGATGATTTGAAAGTTGAACTTCAACACAATGTTCAGATAGTTGACTTGTCATCGACTCAACTGTTTATTTTTCATGAAGATCTTTAAAGCTTGATGATCAATGAATATTTGAATGAGTAGTTCAATGCACTTTAGCTTGAGTCATCAGTGTTCAAAACATCAAATAATGACTAGCAATTTCTTGTCATAGATGTGATAATTGATTTCAGCGAGAATCATGCTTTTACTGTAGAAGATCATCAAATGAAAAACTTTCTCGTCATTGTACTGAGATAGTATTTCATCTTTTACATAGTTCAAAGCATTAATCTTCAAAATAGCTTGTCATTTGAAATCAAAGTGACGAAGTACTGAGACTGAGCTGACTTGTTTCTTTAGATTGTCAAAGACTTGAACACAAATCGCGTTTCAAACAAAAGACGTGTTCTTTCTAGTCAGCTGAGTGAACAATTTGACTAGCTTCGAGAAGTTCTTAATAAAACGACAATAGAAGTTAACAAATCTCACGAAGCTTTGAATTTCTTTTAGATTGATCAAAGTGATTCAGCTGACTATGACTGTCACTTTGCTTAAATTCATATGAAGATCTAGTTCTGATATGATAACTTCTAGAAAGACAGTCTCTTCTACATTAAATTTGCACTTTTGAATATTCATCTGCAGTTCAGCTTTGCGTAGTCGACTCAATATTAGTTTGACGTGATCTTTATGTTTCTTTCTCATTTTGCTATAGATGAGAATGTCATCTAGATAGACTTGACAAAAGTCGTTCAGAAAGTTTCATAAAACATCATTCATATATTGCTGAAAGAAGGTTGATTCATTAGTCAGTTCAAATAATAGCATCTTGTATTTATATGCTTCTAAAGCAGTGATAAAAGTGATGTAATTCTCATTATTGAGATGCATTCAAAGTTTGTTGAATGCTGATATAATGTTCAATCTAGTCAGATGCTTGCAACTCACTATTTTATCAATAATCTCGTTTATCAGCGATAAAGAATATCTATTTCTTTTGAAAATAACATTTAGCTTTCAATAGTTCATGCAGAATTGAAGATCTTCATTTGCTTTGAGAGTGAATAAAACGAGAAAGAAATAAAAAGTCTGACTAGAAGTGATGAATCTCTTCAACAGATTCTTGTTTAAGTACTTCTTTATCTTCAGAAGTTTGACAGAGAACATTCAATAGACTCAACAGTGAGAAAGTGTTGAATCACTGATAAGCTCGATTTTATGATCGTAGAAGCGATGAGAGAGTAGTTTATTCAATTGAACTCGATCAAAAACATTTAGAAACTCATGATATTTTGATGACAGCTTCGCTTTAATATCTTTCAAATTCTGAGTCGTTTCATTGATTGAAGAGACGTTTAAAGCGTTCAAATTGCACTGAGTATTGTACGCGATTTTTCTATTAATGTCTGTCATGAATAGAGCAAAGACTTCAGTCTGATTCTTCTTTGAACAATTCAACAGTGTTTTGAACGAAGCTGCGTCTATGCTTCGAATCGAGAATGACTCTTTCTGAGCAGTGATTGAAATGAGTTGTTTGAGCATCATAGAGATCTTAGTCTGAGTGATTGAAGAAGACGAAGTTGATCGCGATTAACTTGAGTGCTTTGAATTGAGAGAGATCGAAAAAATCGAAATAGAAGTATTTAATTGATTCGAAAAAACAATGACGTCATTTTGCATATTCAGTAATATTTCGTTTTTGTTCATTCAGAGCTTACTCAATATGACTTCATGATGATCGATATCAACTATCAACATTGATACAGTCAATTTGTTATGACTTTCAATGATGAGATTGAGTAGAATTTTATGAATGATGATCTTCTTAGATATTTTTTCATCATAATCTCTTATTAGCTTCTCTTTTACCAGAAATATAGATTGAATTTCTAGTTTCTCGCATACTTTATTGACTAGATTAGCGTGTATGAGCGTATGAGCGACTGAATCACTGTCTATTAGCGAACGAAGACTGAAGAATTGATTCTGCAAGATGAGATGAGCATCAATTAGAAATGACTTTTCAAAGTAATTTTCTTCTGATAGAATTTCATCTAGTTTGCACAAAGATATAATCTCTATCTTTTCAATAACTTTTGAAGAGATGACTAGTTTTTTGAATCGAAATTTGAATTGAAATTGAATTTGAAATCGTTGTATTCATTGTTTACTGCATTGATTCTGATAGATCGATTAAAGCACTCTTTAAAGCTATGATCTGATTTATGACATATGAAACAGATTTCGACTAGAACGTCTGCTTCTTTGACGCTAGTTAAAATCGCGTCACGCAACTTTAGATGATCAGATTTTGAATGATCAACTGACTGAGTAACAACAACTCTATAAAAGATGATCTTTGACAGATCGTTGACGTGTTTGATGAGATTGACTTTGTTCTTGATTTCTCGAATGACTCGCTGATCATTATTCAAATGAATCAGATAGAAATAAATCTCTTTAAGAAAATCAGATTGAACTAATTGATTTATTCAAATGAATCAAAGACGAGAGTTTATTTTATCTTTCAGATCGACAATCAGTTGCTTTTCGTGATACTTCAGATAGAAAGATAATCGTTGAAACTGAGTGTAGAACTCGCTGAACTTCTTTGATGCTTGAATCAAGTTGTAGTATTTTCTACGAAAGTTGACTTTCTTATCTGAATCATTAAACAACTCAGCTAGTTCTTTCAAAAGATCATTGATGATCTTATAAAAATTGACACAGTCACGTTCGCGTCTAGATTGAGCGACATCAGCTGCGTCATTGAATAATCTGAAATGTACATAGCTCAGTTTGACTCATTCATTTGAAAAGAGATCGACGTTGATCTCTAGTTTATTCTGAATTTTGTCGTATTAGTTTTTTCAAGTAGAATTCTTTTCGTCAGTAAATCAGAAAGAATCAGGTATTTTCTGAGATCTAGAACGCTCAAAGTAGATGAAATCAGAAGAAGTGATTTCTTTAGTTTGAAGTTTAGTCTTCAACTCTTTGATTTCGTTATTTCGTTGTTTACTCAGCTCATTGAGTTGATTTGTTTCTCTGTTGAGAGTCATGCATTGAGTCTTTCAGTTTTCGATAGAAACAGAGAGTATTACTGTTTCAGTGAATGACTTGTCATCTTCATTGATGAATGATTCAGCACTAGAGAGTTTCGATGAATCAGTCTCAGAAGTTTGAGAAAAGCGACTTTGAAATTCTTTGAAATGTTCTTCGATAGATGAACGTTTTGACATGGTGAAATTTGAAGAAAGAACGAAATCAAGTAAATGATGATGCTCAACAGTATTAATGAAGACGTATGATCAAGTGTTTGATCTTCAGGAAAGAATGTTGTTGATTAGAAAAATATTTTTGGTTTGTGAGTTTTTTGAGTAATTCTCAAGCAATTTACGAAGATTCTTTATCATTGATTCTCTTAATTAAATTGAACAGCTTATTTTCACTCGTCTGTTTCACAAGAATGAGTTGATTCTCTTGATCGAGTGAACTTTGCGTACTTAGTGAGCGATAAGTTGTCTAGTGATTCAAACAGTCTTGTCGTTGATTCTATCAAACTTTTTAGTGTTGTTCAGTCTTTCAATTGCGTCGATCATCAGATAAACGAATTTCTTTAAACTCGTTCTGTCTGTATGAGTATGTTGAATGAGTAATGAGATCAGTATCATGTGATTAACGAATTCTTAATATAATGTCAGAATCGTGTCTAAATGAATCAATCAGCGAAAGTCAGAATTGAATAGTGCTTGATCTTTAGAGATAGCTATAACTGAATATTAAGAATACAGAAGAAGATGAGTACAAAAGCTTCTATTTAAGTAATATTCAGAGATTGCGCTAAGCTTGAAGAGAATGTGTTTGTGACATGAGTAGAATGGGATGTAGAAAGAAAAATGATGTTGAACAAAAAGATATTGAGAAAAGAAAATAAAGACTGAGTCAGATCTGAGTCAGATCTGAGCTAAAGACACTGACTAGTTCTATTCAGTCTTGATACGCTCGTAACACATTTTTGACTTGAAATTTTCATTTGCTTGTCACGATGTTAATCTTTTTGAATGACACTTTTTCTTGTCAGATTTCATTAATGACTAGCATCATAAATTCTGCATTAATTGCTTCTTTTGAAAGTTTTTTTCAAACTGAGTTCTGCATTGCATCTTTGTAAATGTTCAACGTGAGAATTCTTATTGCTTTAAAAGAATCAGATTCATTGATGTTGAATAATGTTCATGACATGCTTGTGTCAGAATCATTCTCATCATCATTAACTTTCTCTGTAATGAATCAGATCATCATAGCTTACAAGATCTTAAATGTGCATTCTTTTAATTATTAATCTTCGCTGTCTCTTTTTCTCTTTGAAATGATTACATGCAGAAATATTTAAGCTGCTGATTTAAACATGCTTGATGCAAAGACTTTTTGAATGATCTGAACATTCACGTGAGCTTTGCGCTCATCTGATGTATGTGACGTGATTTTAGAATTGAGTGCATTTAAGTTAATTGCAATAGTCTTTAATGCATTAGTTGATTCAGATGAAATGTCAATTATGAAAGCATCAAATTTTGAAACATTAGTTGAAACATTATTCTTTGATGATCTTCTCACAGATCTTTGCTCTGAAAGAATGTTGAATGTCTGCTTGTAAAGTTGTAAGTTCATATTTTCATTCTTTTCATCTTCAGCGAACTTGATAACATGATTCTTGATGACTCGATTGAGATCTGAAACTCAGAAATGATATTGCTTGTTGATATTTTTCATATATTTCATGAAGATGTCAAGTCTGTCTTTGTTCATGAATTTGTCTCATCTGTTTTCAACTGACAATGACTTGAAGTCAACGTATGAGTAACATTTGCATTCTCATACTTATACATGATCAATTGAAAGCTTGATCTCAATGAATATCTTCTTCAAGATCATGAGAACTTCGTTGATTAAGAATTTCATGATGATTCAATTTTGCAAATAAACGTTTGTCTTTGCAACTTTTATTTAAAACTCAATGAGAAGTTCAGCATTCTTGATCATGATTTGCATTGAGTTTTTTGTGATGTATATAATTCTTTCAATTACTTCATTTTGAATCAACATGTGTAAAACAATGTATTGAGAAGCAATGTTAACTGATGAACATCAATTATTCAAGATGACTTTAAGTTTCATGATGTTGTCACTGTGTATCGAGAGAAGTTTGACATTATTGTGAAGCTTTATACTGAGTTTTCATTTTTGCAAAGCATCTGATACATTGAATCATTGCTTCAAAGAAATGCATCAAGTTTTTCTGAAGTGATTGTCAACTATCTTTAAAAAGTACAACTCGTTATCAAGAGATGATGATAGTGATTTACAAATGTTTATGAAAATGAAAGTCAAGATACTTGTCTTTTGATCATTGACATTGTGTTCTCGTTTGTTAATGAACTTGATGAATGCACATATTTCACACACATTTTTGTGACTGTTGTTGATGAAAATAGATTTTTTCAAAGTGATGATCTTATAAAGTTGATGAAGCTTTGCTGATTCAAGATGAGTGAAACAACGATGTCACAGTTTGTACAACTTGAAGCTTTTGTCATTTGCAAAACTAAGTTGATCATGATCAACTTTCATCTCGTTCTCATGATGAATCACATCAATGTAAGACGTGAAGTGATTTAGATTCATTGAATCATTAAGATTTATTGAACTGTGCATCATTGAAAATGCTGATGAGACATCATGCTGCATAGCTGATAGTAATGCAAATTTATCAAGATCATTTGCAATTCTCTTTACTATGTAGATGTTTTTGCATTCTAAAGTTTCAATCATCTGCTTTTCTTACTTGTCATGCATGTACAGATTTTTATCATCAAAACTCTCTTGTAGATCTTTCTTACACATTCTTCTTTCAGAAAGAAGATTCATCTCAAGCTTAGAAACATAAAGAACAGAAGATAGTTTAACTGAGTTTTGATGATGATTTTGCATGACTGCTGTGTCACAGTGATTAACATACAATTTTCTCTCTTCAACTTTGATGATGCATCTTTTAATGCAAACTAAAAAATCATTAAAAAGTCAAAGTTGATCAGTCATGTGTGAGAAAACATCAAAATTTGTGACTCAGTTAAATTCAAAAATCTTATTGACAATGTTCTTTGACAAAGCTGCAATATTCTCGCTTTTCTCATTCTCATCTTTCTCATTATTATCAAAGATTTCAGAGTTATTGCTTTTCATGTTGTAAACTTTGTATTTCTTATGCTTGCTCTTCAGAAGCTCAGTGAGAATTTGAAAATCATCAATGCTCTTGTGCTTTGTTTTGTCTTTATCTTTACATTTCTTCACAAGCTTTTGAGCTGCAGACAGATGAGAACAATTGACTAGATGATGTTCATCTTTACAGAGAAAACATTTTAAAGATTGTTGTGATTGATGATGATGCAATTGATCATTGTCAAAGTTTGAAAGACTTTTGCAATGATGACTGATTTTGCGTTTGTTCTGCTTACAGTCAGTGCGCTTATGTTCATTTTCTCACTTAACTTATAGTGCAATCTTTGTTGTTTTCAATTGTACTTTCTTTTCTTGTAACTTTTGAAGTTTCTTCTTGACATCTGACTTATTTTGCACATCAATGACATCTTGAATGACTGTATATTCATCTAATAGTAATTGAAGTAAAACTTGAAAGCAACATTCTGACTTGAATAAATTGCTTATGTCTTTCTGTATTATGATGATCTTTCAAGTCAACTTAACAAGATGTGTTCATGTCTTTTCAATGAAGATATTCGTCGACATTCTGTAATTGATGAAATTCATCAAATATTGTCTCTCAGTGATTTGTAACTTCTCTTTGTATTTATAGCTCAGAGCATCTCAAATCTCTTTTGCTGATGTCTTGTTTGCAGTGTGTTCTTGATCATTGATGATGATGCAGATGATCAGTCAGTAACGAGCTTTCACATTGATCTTTTGACTTTCAAAGTTGAAAGATTGAATTTCGCTGATGATGCTGATGACATTATCAAGTGTGTTCAAGTCAGACTTATCTTCAATAACAAATTACAAGTCTTTCTTAATGAGTCATCTTTTTATGAAAGAAAATCATTGATCGCAGTTCTTGCAAGTGAGAATGAGAACAGATCGTTGTTTGATGAAGAAGTCATCAAAGTTCATAATGTGCAATGTAGACTCAGCTTGTTGTTAGAATCGAAGAAAAAAAATAAAGATATTAGATAAATTGACAAGTGAAATGAAAAGATTTTAATCTCATCAATGATGATGAAAGTTTATGCGTTCTTTGATGCAATCAAGTGTGTCTATTTATTCGCTTCTTTGAAAACTTGTAGTAAACTGTTGACTTGATGTGAATACTTATTTATCTTCTTGTGAGATGCGTAATAAGCTGTCGAATTTCACTGAACTTCTTTAAGTCAATGTATTTATTTGTCTTCTTGTGAGATGTGTAGTAAGTGATCACTGATTGCTCATTTGAATAGATTTCATATCAAGTTTTTGAGCATCAAATGCTTAAAGTGTTTCAATCTAATTACGTTGAAAGCTTCTTGCTAATCAAACTCATAATTTATTGAAAGAGTAAAGCGAACAGTATCACATTTGATGAAATCTATCTAGATTGTGAAGAAAAGTCACACAACTGCTCTATTTATATACTGTCACTCATGACAAAGCTGCAACACACAACTTTACTTCTGATGTTAATTTAGAGAAAGTTGCTAGAAACAAGTCTGACTGAATTCAGACTAAATTCAAAGCTATCACAATAAGCTGCTAGAAACAAGTCTGTCATTGCACTTCTCAACATGAATTTTCTTTTTCATTTGATGAAGACTTCAACTGTGATCTTTAGCATAAATGTTATTCTTGAAGTGAGATAAAGACTGAGCTGACAAAGTCACGTCACACGACTTTGATTCATTAAACGAGACTGAATCAAGATTCAGAAAGTCATCGATTTTCTTTAAAGTAATGCTAAATACTTTAATGTCTTTGTCGCGAGTAGCTTGATCAAAGCATCAAACTCTCAACTCAACTATGTTAAGTTATGTAAAAGATTGATTGCATTGATTTGCTTAAAAGACATTAAAAGTTCTAGAAGAGAAAGAATTGTGACACTTGATTTTAAAGAAGTATTCTTTTTGAATAATTTAAAAAATACAACTAGAAACTTCTTGTTTTAAATGATGAATGAAACTGAACGAGATTTGTTTCTTGTGAATAAACGAAAAACTGAGTTACTTCTTCTGAGTGAATTGAAAGTTAAATTACTCATTGTGAGCAAGCTGAGTATTGAATGATTCTTCTTAAACAATTCGTGAACTGAATTACTTCTTAAGAGTGAACTGAGAACTGAATGATTCTTCTTGAATAATTTATGAACTGAATTGCTCTTTAAGAACGAATTGAAAACTGAATTGCTTCTTATGAGCGAACTGAGTTGAAGCTACTTCTTTAACTTCAAGCAAGATATTTTCTTCTGATCGATTGAGATCATAAATCTTGATGAGAAATTGATAATAATGACTAAGACAGAAGAGCGAGAACAAGATGAGAGTATTGTGTTCAAAATTGATGTACATGAAGTGATAATGAAGTCATAAAAGATTCATGATGATGAGATACTGATTTAATTCAGTGATATAAAAGAATAGTTTTTTGACATGTTCATTGAGAATCATTGTGAACTCGATGACATAAGTAATGTCATCAATTAAAGCGACTTGATCATCAAATTCTTAAAGTCTATGAGAATGAGTTAACAAATGCAAGAAAAGATGATGTTGTTACGTAAATGATTTATTCATAAAAACATAAGCAAAGATATCATTGTCAATCAGAGCGAGAACAGAAACTCTAGATTAAGCTTGATGAAGAATACAGAATACTATCATGTGACTATCTTTGAATGTTGAATCAAATTCAAAGAGTTTCAAGATAAATTTAGCGAAAAACTTTCTATATGATTAAAGTGAAGACAAAAAGATTGATGCTAGTAAACAAGATGATATGTATACAAATTTCTGAATGCAACTTAGCTCAAAGACTAAACTTTTCTTGAATACAACGAAACTTCTTCATTTATGCTAATGACATCGCTGTTGTCAACATTTATAATACGCAAAGTGAAGAACTTTTTATTTGAGCATTCTTTAGTGATTTTGCTTAAATGTTGCAACTTACAGTAGTAACATAACTTTCACTTGTTGCAGATTTTCTTGATCTCAAAAACGATTAAAATCTTATCTTGAATAATGACAATGACGAAGCTTAAATTCATTAACTTATCAAGAAATGACAAAGAAAGAGATGAGAATATTGTTGAAATGACAGTCACAAAAGTGATAATTCTAGAACTTAAAGAGTTACTAGTTGATGCAGAGATGTTCTTGACTTTGATGAGTGAAACAAAGAAGAAAATGATGAAGTGAGATTAATGATGCTTAAGCTGTTGAAGCTTTTCGTCGATTTTAAAGAATGCTTGAATTCATTGATGAAAGATGAATGATTGAATTTCATCAAGATTTCATCAGAAGAAAACAATGACTTAAGTAATATAACTGACATTGCGTTTCATGCAGTCAATTAACAAGAAGTTTTTCATCAAGAAATGTTCTTTCTTCTGATAAAAAAGATTGTAGTAGTTGACAAAGCTATCTGTATCTTGCTTCAGAGTTTTGCAAAAATATAGTTGAGCATCTTTTAACTTGAAAGAATTGTTGCAGCAATGATGCAACTTATGTTGTCAATTTATGAAGATGAAAATGATACAAAAATCATTGACTCAATATTGATTCATTAAATTATGAGTCTTCTTACTTATGATGAATCATGACTCGACATAAATGATCTTGACTCAATAAAAGAGATAATGATCATCATTTACATTTATGCGCTGTATCAGACTCTGCTTTCAAACATTCAAATGATCTTTGTTTCTTTCATATTCAGATATGTTGAGAAGCTTTTTGAATTTAATAAAGATTGAGACAGCAACAGAATTTGTAAAGACTTGAATGATGAAGAAAGATTGATTATGCAAAGTTTATGCAATGATTTGAGTTATTGTCACAAGAAACTGAGAATTCAATTCTTGATAAATTGAAGAACTAGAAGCAATAAATGAGAATGAAATGATGATATCATGTTGTTGAACTTGATTTTGAAGCTTGCGTGTTAAAGATTGATATAAAGCGAGTCATATGAATATCATTTAACTAATAAATAAATGCTAAGAAAGAAAAGTATCTACAGAATAAAACTTGCAGCTTATATGTGTGTTTCTGATCTCTGTGCTAGACTCAAAAGAATTGACGTCTTACACAAATGATGCAGAGACTTGATGACATTACTTCTAGCTTGAATGCTCACTAGACTCAATTAGAAGTAATCGAGATCAAGAATAAAGTCGAGAATAAAGTCAAGAATAGACTTAAGAATAGACTCAAGAATAGATCAAGATTGTAACATTATCTTCTTTTTTTAACAATTCATGTTTGCATGAATGTATTTTCTTAGTGCGCTCAATTAGAATATTGAGTGTGAAAGTCATCAACAATATTCTGAGCGTTCATGAATTCATTGTCGTCAGCGTTATATCAGTTGAGATCGTTGTCATAGCTCTTTCATTTGACTTGATATTGAAGTCATCTTCAATATTGTTGAAAGTTCAATATATCGTTGATCTCTCATTTGTTCTCATCGTTTACCACTATTAATCTCAAGAGTTCATTCTTCTGATCAGACAGAGAATCATCAACGACAGAACAAAGAAGCTTTGAATGAAACACATCATGTATATACATAGTGCTTGATAGTTTCTTCAAGATCTTGCTGTAAATGATAACGTCATCTAAATAGATTTGACAAAACTGATGTAGATATTCAAACAACACGTCATTCATGTAATGCTGATAGAAAGCAGGTTTGTTGATTAATTTGAAGAGCATTACATGATATTTGTATGAGTCGAAGAAGATAATAAAGATAGTCAAATCTTTGTTATCTGAGTGCATGTGTAGTTTGTTGAACGCGACAATAATGTTCAATCAAGTCAGATACTTGCTTTCTTGTATATAAGCAAGAGTCTCGTCTATCAAGAGCAAAGAATAGTAATTTCGTTTAATCAAAGCATTGAGTTTTCAATAATCAATGCAGAAACGCAGACTATCATCTTTCTTTTCAATGAACAAGATGAGCAAGACGTATGATGCGAAGCTGAAGAAAATGAATTCTTTGTTTAAATGATTGATCAGATACTTCTTTATCTTCTGAAGCTTGTGATCAAACATCTGATATAGTCTGCTTCAAGAGAGTGTTTCTTCATTGATCAACTCAATTTTGTGATCGTAGAAACAATGTGATGATAGCTGATTGATCATAACTCGATCAAACACGTCTAGATAATCATGATACTTAAGAAAAAGCTTGACTTTGATCTTCTCAAGAATCTTGACGTGTGAAAGTTCATGCAGATTTACTTCTTTAGACTTATTTTCAACTGTAGTTATGAGTTGATCGATTTTCAAGATGATAACAGCAAAGATCTTGACATCTGATCATTTGACTAACATTTTATATGTTGCTGCTTCTATCATTTCAATGTTTGTTGAATCTGAAGTTAGTTTAGAAATTTTGATGTTAGTTAAAGCTGCGTCGCGCGATTTTAACTGTTTGATTTGTTTAACTGACTTCTCATTGAACTGACTGAAAGAGAATAATTTCTGACTAGATTAAGATGTAACAGAAGTGAAAGATCTCTTTAGTATATGAGTAAAAGTTAAGCTCTTCTGTTTTAATGTTGTTCTTTCGCTCAAGAAAAAAACAGTTAAGCAAAAATTGAAATTCGAAAATTGAAGAAAGTCGATTTGCATATTTATGACTAGATTTATTTTGTTCATTCATGTTTTTTCTAGAATCATTTGATGTTGTTCTAATTGAGTGATCAATATAAAAGCGATGTTTACTGTATGACTTTGAATCGTCAGGTTTAAATAAATGACATGAGTAATGAGTTTTTTTGCATAATGATCGTTGAATTCTCGTATTGACTTCGCTTTGATCAAAGTCAAAGACTTGATTTGCAACTAATCACAAACAATTTACGTGATCACTTCATCAATGAACGAATAGTCAGCAGCTTCGATGTCAATCAATAACTTCAATGCGTAACTAATTTCATTGCTAGAAAGTACACATTCAGTAGTTAAAGATTCAGAAGCAAAAGAATCATCTGACATGCTTATTGTTGAAGAAATTAACACATCTTTCATCACGTTTTTGATGAAAGTCACTAGTTTTTTGCCTCGCTATTCTCGCAAGACATTTTCTCATTCTCTTTATTCTTTGAAATAATGATCTCATGTAGACAAGAAGTGAATGCATGAGATGTAGAAGTGTCAATCTTGTTCAGCTGAAAGCAATTCTTGAACAAATGATTGAGAATTTTGCAAATGTAACAGATAATTGATGATCTCACTGACTCAGAGATAGAAAAGATAGTCAACTTAACATAATCAATTATTAAAGTTGTTACTGACAGAGAAGTAGCACATTTATCAGGTACGACAGTGACTTTGATGATGACAGTGCAACGTTCACTGCGAAGCTGATAATTGACTCGTTGTTTACTATTCACATCTTGAAGAAAGATTCTTAAGTGAGTGAGTGAAGTAAAGTTCTTTGAACAGACTGATAGAGCATTCTGCAAGCGATTATTGATTTTATTCTGAAGATCATTCATCAGAGTGCAATCATTGTATTCAAGATAGCTGAATAGCTTCATAAAGTTAAAGTAGAAGATATTGAAAGACTTGTCTGCTTGTCTCAGAGTGTTGTACTCATGACAACACTTTCGATTTTTATTCAGTTTATCGTATATTTCTTTCAGATGCTCAAATAGCTCATAGATTAAGATGTATGAATGCAAAGCATCATGTTAATGTTGAGCAAAGATGTGCTCAGCAACATCATCTTCTAGTCTAGATATCACATAAACAATACAGATATTCTCATTATCAAAGTGATCAACATTTGTCTGAAACTTGTCGTTTATCTTGATTCTTCAGCTGTCTCATGTTGATTCATCTTCATCAGTGAATATAAATGAATTTAAAAACTTGAAGAACTTGTGATGATCATTGTTGAATAAAGTGAATGACTCTCGTCAAGTACAATTCTTGATAGAAGCTTGAGACTTCGTAGACTGTCGAGATCAAGACTGATTCACTGAACGCTGTTTCTTTTTAAGACTCAATACTTTCTCTTGTAGTTCAATGATAGTCTCTTCTTGAGTGTCTATTGTTGTTTAATTGATCTCTAACTCATTAAGTCTCTTGATGTGATCAACTTGTAAATCGATTCATTGCTCGTTGAGTTTCAAAGTCATGTTTCGTTGATCTCTTAGCTTGTTTAACATCTTGATGATCTCGTTTGAATGATTAATAGCTCACTGACGAAGTTGTTCTTCAATCTTAATGTTTCATGAGATCGCGACATTCTGAGATCTCGCTGAAGCATCGAAAGAAATAAAAGAAACTCGTCTACTAGCAATGCTTCTAAGCAGATGAGCTGTTCGTGACTCGACTGATTCAGAGTCGCGTGTCATTGTAAGAAAGATAAAGATAGATTGATAAATTTAATGATGATAAGATTAAGTGATTGATTTGATAAATTTGAGTAAATTTGAATGTGTGTTTTGATGAAAGTAATTCAAAGAATTTCTTGCGAATTTTCTGAATGAACGAAGTAGATTATTTCATATCGTCTACATGTCAATAGCAGAGTAGTTGATTAGCATTTATCTACTGTTAGAAATCGACATAGAGCGAGTTATATGAGTGTCATTTAACTAATAAATAAATGCTAAGAAAGAAAAGTATCTACAGAATAGAACTTGCAGCTTATATGTATGTTTCTGACCTCTACGCTAAACTCGAAAGGGTTGACGTCTTACACAGATGACACAAAGACTCGATGACATCACTTCTAGCTCAAATGCTCACTAGACTCAATTAAAGATAATCAAGATCGAGAATAAAGTCGAGAATAGACTCGAGAATAGGCTCAAGAATAGGCTCGAAAATAGATCAAGATCGTAACATTGCACATTACGTAAAAGACTTCAACTGAGTTTTCAATTATACTTTGAGTGAACTGTTCAACAGCACACTCATCATCAATCAAGAGATGATGAGATTACTTCATTTAAGCAAGAAGATAACTAGATGAGATTTCAATGTATGAAAATGTTGCAAGAAGTGTAAATCTTTTGTAATGTTAAAGACTAAACTGAATCATAGATTCTATCAATATAAAGAATTGATTATTATATTACTTGAACTAGATACAGAACAATACATCAGATAATATACAAGACAAAAGACAAGAAATGAAAGAATAGAATGAGAACTCAACTTTTATATATCTGAATTAAGTATTGTCAAAACTAAACAGCAGTTTTATGACTTAAGATTGCAAAGACACAAAACAAATTTTGATGTAACTAAACTAAGATGATGATGACTAAATTAGTGACTTAGTTCAATGAATCAAGACTTTCTAAGATATTGATGATACTAGATTGAATTGACGACATATTTTATGCTTTGAACTGAGATGATGATTTGACATCATGACATTTTCTTTAATTAAATTCTTTCTTTTCTGAAAAAGTTTTTATTCATCTGAATGAAACTTTGAATGTAGAAGTCAGCAATTTTGTTCGCTGTGACTTAATGACTTTCTTGCTTGCAATGAGCGCATTTCTTCAATTTCTTTTGAAAAAACTTCAACTTCTTGTCATTAAACTGAGCTATCATACTTTTGAAGCTGAAGTTCTTCTTTTAATTTAATCGCTTGTCATGATCAACTAAAGCGATAGTCATATCATTGATTAATAGTTCAAATTTATTAATCTTAATGCTTTGTATCAGATCAAAAATGTATGATTCTAGACTTTTGTTGAAATGTAGAAGAAAAAGATTGCTCAGCATTCATGATTCTACTGTTGTTTCGATGTTTGCACATTTAATAATGACTTGCTTGAATGAGTCAACATAGTTCTGAATAAATTTGAAATTTAATTGCTTTGATTGAGTCAGTTCTTTGATTGTCAGAAATAAAGTGATCAAATTCAACTGCTCATATTAAGTCTTCAGAATAAATCACATTTTGATGATGTTATCTGCTTTGAATATATGTATTCTGAGTCTCTTTTCGCAGCTGAAGTCAATTATATCGCTGACTCTGTCATTTCTATCTTCTCAATGTTGAACATCAGTGATATACTTCTTTTTATCTGCTGTTGAGACGTTGAATGTCAGTGATGTTGATTTCTTCAGCTTTCTCAAGATGATCATTCAGAGATCTTTGACTTTCAAGACATTGATTATATTCTTCTTTCATGACTCATAGTTCTCGCTTCTCTTTAGCTTAGAGACACGATAGATCTTCGAATCTTTCATTGTTGTATGATGGTTGAAGTATGAAGGTAGTTCTAGGAATTTTGGCCGAAAGGGAAAATTTTTTCGCCTTTTGGTGACAGTGAGTTCGATGCTTCTGCCCTTTGTTATTTTTCCGGTAGCGGAATAGCTAACCCGGGCTCATAACCTCTTGGAATACGAGGACACGAGGGTAGAAAGGCATATAGATATATTTGACTGAACTATGTAG
>JAABUV010002627.1_pt1 | contig 23963 bp, 18 predicted proteins | sample 5559971 | NCBI WGS metagenome assembly JAABUV01 (sample SAMN10711881, study PRJNA513362) | rock metagenome | isolation source: Antarctica rocks | place: Antarctica: Victoria Land, Knobhead nord | collected 2015-12-19
CCAAAGTGCCTGCGATAGGCTTTGGATCGCGAGGTAAGTGGGGACCTTGAAAGTCCCCTAGTCCGAGAACCTCGACATCTGCGGTATCTTTTTCTTATTCTAAATCGGGATGCTGAACTGTTCCACAATGAACTGTTGGGAATTCAAAGTCGTTGCTTGCGTGGATCAATGCAAGCAACGATCTGATTCGCTTCCCTTTCTCGATCGACTTAATCGCTCCGGTAATCCGTAGATCCGATACGAAACCTGATCATGGCGGGGGCGCAAGTACCGAACTTGGCATCAGGACTACGGATACTGGTATCAGAATGGGGTCCTGTTCCCGGATCTCGTCAGCGTGTTCATCGCCCTCGACCCCTGCACCCCGGCCAACGGCTGCTTGCAGGTGATCCAGGGCTCGCACCGGCTCGGGCGGATCGACCACGTCCTGACCGGCGACCAGGCCGGGGCCGACCCGGAGCGGGTGGAACGGGTCCTGGAGCGGCTCCCGCTGGTCCACGTCGAGATGCGGCCCGGCGACGCCCTGTTCTTCCACCCGAACCTGCTCCACCGCTCCGACCGGAACGCCTCGCCCGACCCCCGGTGGAGCATGATCTGCTGCTACAACTCCCGGAAGAATGACCCCTATCGCGAGTCGCACCACCCCCGGTACACCCCGCTGTCCAAGGTGGATGACGGGATGATCCGCGAGGTCGGCGTCCGCCGGTTCGCCGACGACCCCGGCGACGTCGCCTGGCTCGACCCCGAGCGCGACCGGAGCGGCCGATCGCTGGTCGAGGGAGAAAAGGGCTGATCTCCGACCGGGGTTTCCGATACAATCTTTGTTGAGCAGGACGAGCCCCAGGCCGCCCCGGATCCCCGATCCTCACCCCCGAACCCGGTCGCCCCCATGCCGATCCCGCCCGCCTGGCTGCTGGCCGCCGCCGCGTTGACCCTCGCCGCCGACGCCCCGGCCGACGAGGCCCCGCGGCCGGTCGACTTCAATCGCGAAATCCGCCCGATCCTCTCGAACCGTTGCTACGCCTGCCACGGGCCCGACGCCGGCAAGCGGAAGGGGCTGGCCAGGCCGCTCCGGCTGGACACCGAGGAGGGGGCCTTCGCCGACCTCGGCGGCTACGCGGCGGTCGTCCGGGGCGACCCCGAAGGGAGCGAGCTGATCCGCCGGGTCGCCTCCGACGACCCCAACGAGGTCATGCCCCCGCCCAAGCACGCTGCCCGGCTCCCGGCCGCCGAGGTCGAACGGCTCTCCGAATGGGTCCGCCAAGGAGCCCCTTACGCCCGGCACTGGTCCTACCAAAAGCCCAACCGGCCCAAGCCGCCCGAGGTCCGTGACCCGGCATGGGCGAAGAACCCGATCGACCGCTTTTTGCTCGCTCGGATGGAGAAGGAAGGGCTGGCCCCCTCGCCCGAGGCCGACCGGAACGCCCTGATCCGCCGGCTCGCGCTCGACCTGACCGGACTCCCGCCCGCGCCCGAGGAGGTCGCCGCCTTCGCCGCCGATGGCCGGCCCGACGCCTACGAGGCGCTGGTCGACCGGCTGCTCGACCGGCCGACCTACGGCGAGCACTGGGCCCGGAACTGGCTCGACCTGGCTCGCTACGCCGACTCGGCCGGGTATGCCGACGACCCGGCCCGCGTGATCTGGGCCTATCGCGATTATGTCATCCGCTCGTTCAACGCCAACAAGCCGTTCGACCGGATGACCGTCGAGCAGATCGCCGGCGACCTCCTGCCCGGAGCCGGCGAGGACGAGCTGATCGCGACCGCCTTCCACAGGAACACGATGACCAACAGCGAGGGCGGGACCAACGACGAGGAGTTTCGCAACGCCGCCGTCGTCGACCGGGTCAACACCACAATGGCCGTCTGGATGGGGACCACGATCGCCTGCGCCCAGTGCCACGACCACAAGTTCGACCCGCTCCCGCAGGCCGACTTCTTCCGCCTTTTCGCCTTCTTCAACAACACCCAGGACGACGACCGGAATGACGAGAGCCCCCGGCTCCCCATCGAGTCCGGCGACCTCAAGCGCCGGAAGGCCGAGGCCCGGGCCGAGATGAACCGCCTGGAGCAGACCCTCCGGACCCCCACCCCCGAGACCTCCGCCGGCCGGGTCCGGTGGGAGGAGGCGTCCCGGCTCGAACCGGACTGGCGGACCCCGAGGCCGTCGTCGGCGGCCTCGCGCGAAGGTGCCAGGGTCACGATCCTCGGCGACGGTTCGGTCCTGGTCGAGCCCAAGGCCAAGGCCGATGTCACCACCGCGAGGCTCCCGCTCGATGGCCCCCGGCTGACCGCCGTCCGCCTGGAGGCGCTGCCGGACGACTCGCTCCCGGGGCAGGGGCCCGGCCACTCGGGCGGGTCGTTCGTCGTCACCCGGGTCCGGGCGACGATCACGCCCCCGGGCGGTGCCCGGCCGGCCGGACGCTACGTCCGGGTCGAGCTGCCCGGCCCGGAGAGATACCTCTCGCTCGCCGAAGTCCAGGTCTTCCGGGGGGCCGAGAACGTCGCCCGCAGGGGCGAGGCGAGCCAGTCCAGCACCGACTTCAACGGACACGCCCGACTCGCCATCGACGGCGTCACCGATGGCGACTATTTCGGGGCGAAGTCCACCACCCACACCGCCCGGTCGGACAACCCCTGGTGGGAGGTCGACCTCAAGGAGACCGGGCCGGTCGACCGCCTGGCGCTCTGGAACCGGACCGACGGTGGCCTCCAGTCCGTCCTCGACGGGGCCCGGATCGTCCTGCTCGACGAGAACCGGGCGCCGGTCTGGACGCAGGCCATCGAGAAGGCCCCCAAGTCGTCCGCCGAGTTCACCCCGAGCGGCGACCGGCCCGTCGCCTTCTCGGCCGCGTTCGCCGACGAGCCCGGGGCGGCCGGAGTCCTGGGCGACGGCTCGGCGGACGGCTGGGTGGTCGCCGATCCGAAGAACCGGCCGCACGCCCTGACCCTGGTCGCCGCGACCCCGATAACGATCGAGCCCGGCTCGACGTTGACCCTGACGATCGAGCAGCAGTCGAAGAAGCCGGGCCAGACGCTCGGCCGGTTCCGCGTGGCGACCTCGGGCGACGAGCGGGCCGGCGGGCTCGCCCGGACCCCCTCGGCCGTGCTCGCGATCCTCAAGGCCGACCCATCGGGCCGGACCGAGGCCCAGCGGTCGGAGCTGGCCCGGCACTACCTGGCCGAGGTCGCGCCCGAACTGAAGCCCGCCCGTGACCGCCTGATGGCCCTCGGGAAGCAGCTCGCCGAGATGAAGCCCGAGACCTCCGTGCCCGTCCTCCGCGAGATGGCCGCCGGAGCCCGCCGGACGACCCAGATCCAGCGCCGGGGGAATTTCATGGACCTCGCCGACGAGGTGACAGAGGGGGTCCCCGAGTCCATCTTCCCACTCCCGGCAGGCGCCCCGCGCGACCGCCTGGCCCTCGCCCGCTGGCTGGTGAGCGAGGACAACCCGCTGACCGCCCGGGTGATCGCCAACCGCTACTGGGAGACGATCTTCGGCGCCGGGCTGGTGCCCACCAGCGAGGATTTCGGCTCGCAGGGCGAGCCCCCCACCCACCCCGAGCTGCTCGACTGGCTGGCGACCGAGCTAGTCGGCCAAGGGTGGGACCTCAAGCAATTCCTCCGGCTCCTGGTCACCTCGGCCGCCTACCGCCAGTCGTCCAGGGTCACGCCCGAGGGGCTCCGGCTCGACCCGGCCAACCAGTGGCTCGCCCGGGGGCCGAGGTTCCGCCTCCCCGCCGAGACCGTCCGCGACCAGGCCCTGGCCATCGCCGGCCTGCTGAGCCCCAAGATGTACGGCCCGCCGGTCCGCCCCCCACAGCCCTCCACCGGCCTGAAAGCGGCCTTCGGCGGCGGGATCGACTGGCAGACCAGCATGGGCGACGACAAGTACCGCCGGGCCCTCTACACCACCTGGCGGCGCTCGAACCCGTACCCGTCGATGGCCACCTTCGACGCCCCCAACCGCGAGGTCTGCACCGTCCGCCGGACCCGGACCAACACGCCCCTGCAAGCCCTGGTCACCCTGAACGACCCGGTTTACGGCGAGGCCGCGCAGGCCCTCGCCCGCCGGATCGCCTCGGGGGCCGAGGACCGGCTCGGCAAGATCCGCCGGGGCTTCCGGCTCTGCCTGTCCCGCGACCCGACCGGCCGCGAGTCCGCCCGGCTCGCTGGCTTGTATGAAGATGCCCACGCCCGATACGCCAAGAACCCCGAAGCCGCCCGGAAGATGGCGACCGACCCCCTCGGCCCCGCCCCGGCCGGCTCCGACCTCGCCGAACTGGCGGCCTGGACCGTCGTCGGCAACGTCCTGCTGAACCTCGACGAGACGCTGATGAGGCGATGATGGGATCTCCGGAAAGACGGGATGGATCCGCCAAGGCGTTCAGGAGAGCCACCAGGGAAGAAAGAGAAGAGGATTGAACCGCGGAGACGCGGAGGACGCCGAGCAAAGGCAAGCGAAAGAAACGAATGGATGGATCGTTCCCATCCCCGCCCCCCTCTGTGTCCTCCGCGTCTCCGCGGTTCAATCCTCTTTTCTCTCTCCTGCCTCGGCGATCTGGCGTGTTGGTGGTTCAATCGCTTCGCGGTTCAATTGCTTCTGTCTCGATAGCCCCTGAGCCCGGAGATCGACCGATGGACCCCCGAACCGAACGAGTCCGGAACCTCACCCGCCGGCACTTCTTCCGCGAGAGTCAGGCGGGGCTGGGCGGGATCGCGCTGGCCTCGCTGCTGGCCCGGGACGCACCCGCGGCGACGGACGCGGCCCTGGACGTCGTCAACCCGCTGGCGCCCCGCAAGCCGCCGTTCCCCGCGAAGGCCAAGCGGGTCATCTACCTCCACCTGACCGGCTCGCCGCCCCACCTCGACCTGTTCGACTACAAGCCCGAACTGGTCAAGCACGACGGTGAGGCGTGCCCCGACTCGTTCCTCAAGGGAAAGCGGTTCGCCTTCACCTCGGGCGTCCCCAAGCTCCTGGGGACCCCCCGGAAGTTCGCGCAGTACGGCAAGAACGGCGTCTGGATGTCCGACGCCCTGCCCCACCTTCAGGGCGTGGCCGACGACCTCTGCGTGATCCGGTCGATGCACACCGACCAGTTCAACCACGCCCCGGCCGAGCTCCTGCTCTACACCGGCTCGCCCCGGTCGGGCCGGCCGTCGATGGGGACCTGGGTCACCTACGGCCTGGGAACCGAGAACGAGAACCTCCCGGGCTTCGTGGTCCTGATCTCCAGCGGCGTGCAGCCCAACGGCGGCAAGAGCTCGTTCGGGAGCGGGTTCCTGCCCTCGGTCTACCAGGGCGTGCAATGCCGGTCGCAGGGCGACCCGGTTCTCTACGCCTCCGACCCGGCTGGGATGGACCGCCCGCTCCGCCGGGCCAGCCTCGACGCCCTCCGCGACCTCAACGAGATCCAGGCGGCCGAATTGGGCCACCCCGAGACCGCCACCCGGATCGCCCAGTACGAGCTGGCCTACCGGATGCAGGCATCGGTCCCCGAGGTCATGGACATCGCCCGCGAGCCCAAGGCCGTCCTGGAAGCCTACGGGGCCCAGCCCGGGGCCTCCAGCTTCGCCAACAACTGCCTGCTGGCCCGCCGCCTGGTCGAGCAGGGCGTCCGCTTCGTCCAGCTCTTCGACTGGGGTTGGGACTTCCACGGGACCGGCCCCGGCGAGGACATCCGCGACGGCCTGACCAAGAAGTGCGCCACGATGGACCGCCCGGCCGCCGCCCTGATCCGCGACCTCAAGCAGCGCGGCCTGCTCGAAGACACCCTGATCGTCTGGGGCGGCGAGTTCGGTCGGACCCCGTTCCGCGAGGGGCGGACCGCCAGCGGCGGCATCCTGGGCCGCGACCACTACCCCGACTGCTACACGATGGTCCTGGCCGGAGGCGGCGTCAAGGGCGGGTACACCCACGGCGAGTCCGACGAGATGGGCTTCGCCGTCGCCCGCGACGGCGTCCACGTCCACGACCTCCAGGCCACCATCCTCCACCTGCTGGGCCTCGACCACGAGAAGCTGACGTATCGCTTCCAGGGCCGGGATTATCGGCTGACCGACGTCAGCGGCAAGGTGGTCAAGGAGATCCTCGCCTGAGCTGGCCAGGCGAAGGGGGATATCGGGATTCTTATCGACAAATCTCAACACCTTTTTCCATGTCCGATGGGAAAGGCGGGCATTCCGCCCCGCCCGACCTCTCGGGTAAGATGAGGTCTCCCACGGAGGGAAATCATGTCAGAGGTCTCCGACGCTGCCCGGATACTTCTCAGGCTCCGCCTGTCCGGCCAACGGGTCGAGGTCGACGCCGAGAGTCGAGAAGCCTACCGCGAACTGGCGAGCGCCGGGCTAATGGAGCCGGTGAATACGCTGGCCAAGGGCCGGGATTCGCACTTCCGGCTGACGCTCGCGGCGATCCAGCAGCGGGACGGATGGCTTAGAGGCTATCCGGAACAGGAAATGATTGATGGCCAATGAGTTATGGTCGATAAGCGGGATAACATACGATGCCGATGCCAGAGAAATCTCCGGTGATTTCTCACCCATCACCCATCACCCATCACCCATCACCCATCACCCATCACCCATCACCCATCACCCATTGTCAATAACTCATTGTCAGGTCAAGGAAATGTTTCCGGATAGCCTCTTATGAGCGGCCCCGCCAGCCCAGCTCCATCGCTCGAAGGATCCGCCTCGACGCGTCGCTGATGGGAAGGTCGGTCCGCGGGGCCAGCATCAAAGCTTCCTCGTGGGTCCCAGCATCGCCTTCGGCCAGTTCATGCACGATGGTGGCGTCGATCCGATCGCGGAGTCGCGAGCCGGCCCAGGTCCGCCCGGCCTCCTCGCCATAGGCGGCCATCAACAGATCGGGGTTTAACACACCCGAGTCGACGTTGACCTGCCCTCCGGCGACCCCACCGCCATCGCGTTCGCCGGGGAAGAAGGTGCGCCAGGCGACGCCCCGGTCGTGGTCGCCGCTGCCGATTCGCCATTCGGGGATCTCGAGGGCGTGCATCCGGCCCTCGACGGCGTTCTCCAGGCGGTCGGCCCATCGGTGGGAGAAGTCTTCAGCATGTTCGGCCGGATCGGCGGGTGGTTTCTCTGGCATGGGGCGTGGCAGGTCGCTGATCGAGACCTCGACGAGGAGGGTGGGCGTGCCGACCGCCCGGCGGTTCGCCGTCGGATGGCCCCGGCGGACGTTCCACCGGGGCCACCCGAATCGGCTCAATACTCGCGGTCGACGACGATCCCCGGCTGCGGCCAGGGGTAGTGGCCGAGCTTCTTGTCGACCTGGAGCGGGGCGGGGCCGTCGATGACGAGCTTGTCCACGGTCGGGGCGAACTCGTGGTTGCAGGCGAGCATCTCGTCGAAGGTGATGACCTGGCCGGTATGGGCGGCCATCCGGCCCATTGAGGTCACCAGGCTGGCCTCGGCGCCACGCTTGACCTCGTTGTACGGCTTGTCCTCGCGGATGGCGGCGACCAGGTGGTCCCATTCGAGCTGGTAGGGGTTGGGCTCGTCCTTGGGGCCCTGCCAGACGATGTCCTTCTTGACCATGTTCTGGCCCTTGAAGATCCGGCTCTTGGCGGGCGTGTGGCCGCTCTGCGAGATGACGGCCGAGCCCTTGGTGCCCTGGACGAAGCTGGCGAACTCCTGCTTGCAGCCGGGGATGTTCCGGCCTTCGAGCATCAGCTTGGCGCCGTCGTCGAAGGAGTACTCGACCGAATAGGTGTCAAAGTTCTGGTCGATGTAATTCTCGCGGTAGGTCCGGGCGCCGGCGCCGGACGCCTTGGTCGGCCACTCGTTCTTCATCCAGCAGCATTCGTCGATATTGTGGATCAGGAAGTCGCTGTAGCAGCCGCCCGAGGCCCAGAGGAAGCCGTGGAACCGCTGGATCTGGTACATCAGCTCGCTGATGCCCTCGGGCTTGGGCTCGACCAGGGCCGTGCCGACCGGGCCGGTCTGGCGGTAGGCCCGGAGCAGGACGATCTCGCCGATCTGGCCGTCCTGGATCCGCTTGAACAGCTCGCCGCGGACCTCGCAGTGCCGGCACATCAGGCCGACGCCGACCTTGAGGTTCTTCTTCGCCGCCGCCTCGCCCAGCGCGAGCATCCGGCGGGTGGACGGGCCGTCGACGGTGACCGGCTTCTCCATGAAGCAGTTCAGCCCGCGCTCGATGGCGTGGGTGAACTGGACCCATCGGAAGGCCGGCGGAGTGGCCATGATCGCGATGTCGCCCGGCTTGAGGCAGTCCATGGCCTGCTTGTAGCCGTCGAAGCCGATGAACTTGCGGTCCTCAGGCACGTCGACCTTGTCGCTGTGCTCACCCTTGATCGCGTCGAGGCTGGCGTCGAGTTTCTCCTTGAACACGTCGGCCATCGCCACCAGCTTGAGCGGGCCGCCCTTGGCCGCCAGGGCGTTGGCCGCGGCGCCGGTCCCCCGGCCGCCGCAGCCGATCAGGGCGACTCGGATCGTGTTGTCCTCGCCGGCGTGGACCGACGGGATGGCCACGCCCGCCAGGGCCGAGGCCGCGGCCACCTGGCCGGTCGTCTTGAGGAAATCCCGGCGCGTGGCGCCATTCTTCGGCTCGGTCATCGGCTCGGCTCCTTCGGGACTCGAAATCGGTCGGGCGGGGTTGCCGGCGGGCCGGCCTACATCCAGGTTAAACAACCGACCGATCCGAGTCCAGCGATCCGAGCCCGGAGCCCGCGCGACCCCGGCCCGGCTTCAAGATTTCGCGGCCTTCTTCCGGGCCTTTTTGGCCTCCCCGGTGTTAGCGACGAACTGCTTGCCCTGCTTCGATTCCGCCTTCTTCTGGGCGTCGGTCGCCTTCTTCTGGGCGGGGGTCAGCTCGTCCCAGGCCTTCTCGGGGAGGTAGCGGGCGGTCCGGCCGTCGCGGATGGCGGGCTCGCCGTCGGCAGTGGTCCACTTCTCGGCGATCCACTGGTCGAGGTTTTTCTGCGGCTCGGCCTTCCCCTTCGGGGACGTCTTGTAGCCGCCCCCGGCCTTCTTGTAAGCCGCCGCCAGGAGCTGCGACTTCCGGGCGCTCCACTGCCCGGCAAGGCCCCCCTTGTCGCCGTCCATGATCTCGGCCTTGAGCTGGTCGCGGAGCTTGGGGTCGGTGTAGGTCTCCGGCGACGACGCCTTTTCCTTCGCCGGGGCCTTGGCCTGCTTCTTGGGAGCCGACTTCTTGGTCGTGGCCATCGCGGGGTTCTCCCTTCGGGGCTGCCCCCGACCGGGCGGGATCGAGTCGGCCTCGCGCAGGAATCGGCAAAATCCGTGCCCGATCCTGGGACGACCCGATGACGGCGGAAGGGGCACGTCCTTGCCCGATCGAGCCAGGCCGGTTAGCCTCGGACTGGCGGCCGTCCCGGTGAGGGGCGGCCCGAGACTCGCCCCCTTTCCCTCGGGAGCCCTCCCGATGCAACCGACCGCGCCGGCTCGCCTCCGCCCCCTCGCCACTGGGACCCTCCTGGCGCTCGCCGGGCTCCTGGCCGGGGCCGACAGCCCCCAGCCTCCGCCGCCAGTCCGCCCCGTACGCCGGGCGACGGCGGTCCTGGAGAGGATCTGGCCCGACCACCCCGAGTGGGTCGCCATGCTGGCCGACATCCTCCAGGGGAGCCAGCTCGGTCCCGGCGAAGGCTGGTTCAAGAAGGGCGTCGCCCGGACCCGGTTTACCTGGGACGCCGCCCGGGACGCCCTCGATAAGGACGGCGACGGCGTGATCTCCCGGGCCGAGTTCGCCGGCCCCGACTTCCCCCGGCTCGACCGCGACCGCGATGGCGTCGTGACCCGGGCCGACTTCGATTTCTCGGCCCATGCGCTCGCCCCGTCGCCCGGCGTCATGCTCTTTTACCAGGCCGACCAGAATTTCGACGGCAAGGTCAGCGCCGAGGAGTTCCAGGCCGTCTTCCGGAAGCTCGACCCCGATCGGGCCGGCTTCCTCTCGCAAGACGACCTCCGGCGGCTGTTCGCCCCGCCGCCGGCCCGCCCGACACTCGCCGCGGCCCGGCCGGCGGGCCCGAGTCGGTGGACGCTCCTCAAAGGGTTGTTCCGTCAGGAGATCGGTTCGCTCCAGGCCGGCCCCGACCTCGGCCAGGTCGCCCCCGACTTCGCCCTCCGGACGGCCGACGGCAAGAACGAGGTCCGGCTCTCGAAACTGGTCGGCCCAAAGCCGTTGGTCCTGGTCTTGGGCAACTTCACCTGCGGCCCGTTCCGGGGGCAGGGGGGCAACCTGGAGAAGCTGTACCTGCGCTACAAGGACCGGGCCGCCTTCTTCATGGTCTACGTCCGGGAGGCCCACCCGACCGACGGCTGGCAGTTGGATAGCAACGACCGATCCAGCGTCACCCTCCGTCAGCCGCAGACCTACGATGAGCGGGTCGTGGTCGCCCGGGCCTGCGGTCGAGTCCTTGACTTCGGCTTCCCGATGGTCGTCGACGACCTCGACGACGCCGTCGGGGCCCGCTACAGCGGAATGCCCGCCCGCCTCTACCTGGTCGACCGCCGGGGCGAGGTTGCCTACAAGAGCGGCCGGGGCCCATTCGGTTTCAAACCCGCCGAATTGGAGCAATCGCTCATCTTGCTTCTCGATCAGGACCGGCGAAACGAACCCAACCAGGACCGGCGAAACGAACCCAACCAGGAACGGCGAAACGAACCCAACCAGGACCGGCACCCATCTTCTCATCTAGCCCACCCGGTGAGGGACCCGTGAATCGGCGGCTTCGAGTCCCTCCGCGGGGACCGGGGGATTCGCCTCATCCACCGGAGTGGTCCCGTCGGCAGGGACCTGCCCCGCCTTTCGCTCGACCAACGAACTCTGATGGCGGGCCGCCAATCTGCGATAGCGCTCGCCGAGAAGGTCGAGCTGCTCTTCGGTCAGGTGCTCGATGTGGATCAACTCGTTCCGGGCGTTTTTCACGGCGTAGATCAGTTCGTCCAGCTTGAGGTGGACGGCTTTGGATTCGCGGTTCTGGGCGTTCTGGATCAGGAAGACCAGCAGGAAGGTTACGCTGGTGGTGACCAGGCTGAAGGTGGTTGACCACGATTGGTGGTATCGGAAATAGGGGCCCGATGCCACCCAGGCGACGAACGCCAGCATCGCGAGGCGAAATCCCCACCGACCACCGGTGGCATGGACCGTCCAGACGGCGAGCCGCTCGAAGCGATCGACGTGACGACACGGGGTGCCCGGTCCGGGACGGCGGCGAAATGGGAAATGAGGTCGGACTCGATGTGGCATGACCAATGACCTCGAAGGATCGAAGTGATCCGGTTGTGCCGACATCGGCGGACTTCTTCAGCTATATCACCAAAAGAGCCAGCGGTCCACCTGCAATGATCGTGCGGATTATCCGTGAGCTTGATCTTTTTCGCCGGAAGGCGGATGAGGTCCGGCGATGGATCTGAGTTGCCGGAAATGAAGAGGCAACCCTGCCTCCTCATCCGCTCACTCGAAGCGATCGAATATCTTGCGGACCTGCTCGGCCACTAGCTTCTTGACGAGCGACTTGACGGACGCCAGATCGTCCATCAAACCCATCGCTCCCGTTGCGGAAGGGGAGGCTTGAGGAGCGGTCCGTTCGGATCTCGCCTCTGCGAGCTTCCGCTGCGCCGCTCTGGATTCTTCGATGGCTGGCCCGATCCCGTCAGCCTTCCTCTGCTCCTGGGACTTGATGGTACTGAAGTGCTGGTTGACCATCTCGATCCCGAAGCGTTTCTTGATGAACGCCACGGAATCGCCTGGCTTCTCGTCGCCTTCCGCAATCGCGACCCGGGCGGCGTGGGACCTGGAGACCTTGCCCGTCGCCGATCCTCCCTCCTGAGCTTCACCCAGACTTCGCCGTCCGGCTTCGCCTCCGGGACGCCGGAGTCGGACCGCGAGAGGGAGGATGTCGGACGTTCAAGGCCCGGAGTCGTCGTGGAGGCCACAACCTTCAGGGCGAACGCCTTCCCTTGATCGGTAACATCACCCTGCCGGTCGGTGTTCAACCACCGGAGCCGGAGGGCGGGAGCAACGTCGTCAGGAGTTGCTCGACCTCCACGAGATCGACCGGCTTGGTCAGGTGCTCGTCGAAGCCCGCTTCCTTGGCGAGTTGGCGGTCGGAGTCCTGCCCGTAGCCGGTCAGGGCGATGATCTTCACCCCCTCCAAGTGCGGGATCTGACGAAGCCGCCGGGCCACCTCGTAGCCGTTGATCCCCGGCAGGCCGATGTCCAGCAGCACCACGTCCGGGCGATAGGCCGCCGCCATCTCCAGGGCGATCGGGCCCGTGTAGGCCCTCTGCACGTCATGGCCCCAGATCCCCAGCACCTCGGCGAACATGTTGGCGGCATCCTCGTTATCATCGACCACCAGCACACGCAATCCCCCTGCGACTTGCCCCGCCGGTCGCGTGGGTGCATTCGGGGTATGGCTTGCCGGGGAGAGCAGCACCGGCAGGCGCACGGTGAACTCGCTCCCTCGTCCCAATCCCGGACTCCAGGCATCGACCGTGCCCCGGTGCATCTCGACGAGGTTTCGCACCAGGGCCAGCCCGATGCCCAGCCCGCCCTGGGAGCGGTCGAGAGACCGATCCGCCTGGGTGAACAGGTCGAAGACGTGGGGGAGGATCTCGGGGGCGATCCCGACGCCCGTATCCCGTACACGCAAGACCATCTCGCCGCCTTCCTGGCGGGCGGAGAGTAGGATCTGACCACCTTCCTCGGTGTACTTGGCGGCGTTGTTGAGCAGGTTCACGACGACTTGTTCCAGGCGGGTCGGGTCGGCATGCAGCCAGATCGGCTCCGGGGTCACCGACACCGAAAGCTCGTGCCGTCGTCGGTCGATCAGGGGGCGGGCCGACTCGACCGCACGCTCGACGACGCCCAGGAAGTCCAGGCGTTCCTCCCGCAGTCGGATCTTGCCGCTGGTGATCCGGGAGACCTCCAGCAGGTCATCGACGAGGCGTGCCAGTTGCCCGACCTGACGCTCGATGACGCTCCGGGCCTCACGCTGGATCAGGTTCTCGCCGCCCTGGAGGCGCAGGAGATGGACGGCATTGAGGATGGGCGAGAGGGGGTTGCGCAGTTCGTGGGAGAGCATCGCCAGGAACTCGTCCTTGCGGCGGTGCTGGTCGGCCAACGCCAACGCCTGCTCCTGCGTCTGCCGTTCCAGGCGGCTGCGCTCGGTGATGTCCCGGATGTTGCACTGGGCAACGAGGTGACCGTCCACCGGGTAGATGTTGCTGACGAACTCGACCTGGACCTCCCGGCCGCCCTTGGTCTTCAGGGGCAGGTGGTCGTAGCGGATGTAGCCCTTCTCCCGCAGTTCGTCATAGGCGACCCGGTTCGCATCCCTCTCCCCGAAGAGGCCGATCTGCCAGAGTTCCTTGCCCAGGAACTCGTCGTGCTCGTATCCCAGCAGCCCGCTCATGAAGGGGTTGGCGTCGATGATCTTCCCCGTGCCGGCGTCGAGGATCAGGATGCCGTCCTTGGCCGTCTGGAAGAGCCGGCGATAGCGGAGTTCGGAGCCCTTCACGGCGGCGTCGGCCCGCCTGCGCTCGGTCCTGTCCTCGATCGCCAGGAGGATGAGGGTCGGGTTCTCGCCCTCCGGGGGGAAGCGGCGGGCGTTGAGCACCATGCTCCGGGGTCCGATCTCGGGGAAATCGCGCTCGACCTCGAAGTCGTGGACGGCGATCTCCTCGGGGACCTGGACCTCCAGCAACCTCCGCAGGGCGGGGATGTCCCACTGGCCGTCGCCGAGTTCGTGGACGAACCGGCCCACCGTCTCCTCCCCCGAGACCTGGAAGGCCCGGTAGAAGGCGTCATTCGCCGTCTTGACGTGGAGGGCTCTGTCGAGGACCAGGAACGGCTCCCTCAAGGTCGCCACGACCTCCTCGGCGTAGCAGAGGGCCTCGTGTGCCGCCTGCTCGTGTCGCCTGCGTTCGGTGATGTCCCGGAAGACCAGGACGACCCCGGCGACCTCGGCCGCCCCGTTGCGGATCGGGGCGGCGCTGTCCTCGATGACCGTCTCGGTCCCGTCCCTGGCGACGAGCACGCTGTGGTTGGCCAGCCCGACGGCGACGCCTTCTCGCAAGGCACGTGAGGCGGGGTTCAGGCCCGGCCGGTGGCTCTCCTGGTCGAGGGTGCGGAAGACGGCTTCGAGGGGCACGCCCGCCGCCTCGGCCTGCGTCCATCCGGTCAATTCTTGGGCCGCCGGATTGATCGAGGTGACGCCGCCGTCGGCGTCGGTGGTGATGACCGCATCGTCGACGCAGGAGAGCGTGACACGCAGCCACTCCCGCTGCTCGTGCAACTCCTCGCCGCCCGCCCGTCGGTCGGCATCCATCGGCAGCCCTCCCTGTGGTCCAGTCGCCTCGATCGACCCTTACTACCCGAGTCGGAGACGGCGTTCGGTGCCGGACTTTCGACGAGTCGGCAAGGCGTCACGCCGGAACGTCGGTTCGGACCACGTTGTGCGGCCTTCTTGCTCAAGGTCGGAATTATACCGATGAAATCACCCTTCCGCCTAGATCCAGGCGGGGCCGCTTGAGATCGGCCAAATCCCATGGAAGGTCCGATCGAATCGCCGGGTCGTGTCTTAGGCCAGTTGCTTCGGTGATTCGCTAACGAAATTCTGGCGATCGTCAGCGAAGCTTCGGCGCTGCTAAACCAGGAATTTTCAACAACTTCCGGCCCGAGCGTCGATTTTGCCCGTTAACGAAATCTTCTAGAAAACAAGCGGGAGCAACTGGCCTAAGTGGTCCGTTTCAGAAATAGCTGTAGGGTTTCCTCGCCCGCTCGTCTCTCGGTAAAATGCAAGACCTTCGGACCAAACAGGAGATCGCTATCACCGGATTCGCACCATGCCCGGACCTCCGCCTGCCTATCGCCCCGAGTTTCCTCCCGACTTCCTGACCCAGGCCCAAACCCTCGCACCTCGTCGTACCCTCAGCTATCAGCTACCTCAACGCGCCGAGTTGGCCCTGAGGCCATGGCGAGCAGGCCCTTGTGGAAGAGGGGGTCGTCGCATGGCCAAGTACCTTCGAATAACCCTGCCCGGCGAGTCTTCCGGGCCATGCCACCCAACCCGGATCGACCGATCCCGACCCGCACGGGCTGGCCAACCTCGCCGGCGACCCGAGGTATGCCTAGCTGCTCGGGGAAATGAGGCGGGCGTTGGGTGAGTGGGGGCGGATGACGGGGGACGTCGTCCCCGGCAAGATCAGCCCCGATGAGTTCGACCGGGAGACCGGCGACCCGCTGCCCAACCGGGTCCGGCCCAATCCTACAAAATGAGGGCGGCCTCCCCTCGGCTGGAACCGCCAACCCGCCAACGCCGACCAACGCCCGCCCTCCGACGGAGCCCGGATTCCGGATCAACCCGGGGCGCCCGGGCGGGTCGCCCGGACGATCCAGACGGGGCGGAGCGGGGCCAAGGTCGTGAGCCCGCCGAGCGGCCGGCCGTGGCAGACCTGGATCTGGGCGACGTCGAGCGGCCAGCCCCGGCCCCGGACCCGCTCCGAGAACAGGGCGAGGTTCTCCAGGCCGACGAAGTTTGCCACCAGCGGGCCCCCCTCGGCCAGCCGATCGAAGGCCAGTCCGAGGATGGCCGCCAGCCGCCCCCCGGTCCCGCCGAGGAAGATCGCCGATGGCCGCCCCTCGCCCGCCAGGCAGTCGGGGGCCTCGCCGGCGACGACCCGGAGGTTGTACGCGGCGAACCGCGCCCGGTTCTCCCGGAGAAAGGCGAGCTGCGCCTCGGATCGCTCGATGGCCACCACGTCCGAGCCGGGGAACGCCCGGGCCAGGTCGACGGCGACGCCGCCCAGCCCCGCCCCGACGTCCCAGATCGGGCCACTGGACGCATCGCGAAACCGCGACAGCGTGACCGATCGAACGTCCGCGTGCGTCAGCAGGATCGGGCCCGCTTCCGGCTGGGCGTAAAGATGGTCCGGGATCGCGAATGGTCGCGACCCCGCCCCGTCGTGAGTCGCCGCCCGCCATCCGGTTCGTTCCAGGATCAGGAAATTCAGGTCGGCGAACGTCCGCCCCGGGAGGTCCCCGATCGGGAGGTCTTCGACCCGCTCCTCGGCGGTCCCGAGCCGCTCGCCGACCCGGGCCCGGTAATCGCCCAGGCCCCGGCCGAGGAAGAACCGGGCGACGGCCGACGGGCTCGACCCGTCCTGGGTGAACAGGCCGATCTTGGGCTTGCCCAGGAGCGGCAGGAGGATCTCGGCCAGCGGGCGGCCGTGGACGCTGGCGATCGCCGCGTCGTGCCAGGACAGGCCCGCCCGGGCGAAGGCGAGCTGCATGCTCGAAAGGGCGGGCTCAACCCGGATCGCCTCGGGCCCCAGCTCGGACCCGAGCCGGTGGCCAATCCCGTAGAAGAGGGGATCGCCCGAGGCCAGGACCACGGACCGCTCGCCGGGGGCCCGCCGCCGGAGCCGATCGACCAGCCCGGCGAGGTTGTCGCCGATCGCGAACCGCTCGGCCGGGCCGGCCTTCACGAGCCCGAGGTGGCGTCGGCCTCCGGCCAGGAACGTGGCGGCCGAGAGCCGCGCCCGGGCCCTCGCCGAGAGCCCCGAGGGGCCTTCGGCCCCCATCCCGAGGACGTCGACCGGCTCGATCATGGCCGAGCCGGCGCGAGGGACCGGGCCAGGACGCGGCCCTCGAAGTCGAACAGCACGACCTCGACCGCCAGCCGGCCGCCGACGTGAGCCCGGCAGGACTCGGCCGTCCGGTCGGCGACGTGGCGATAGAAGGCCCCGAAGCCCGCCGCGTCGACCAGTTCCTCGACGTGCCGGCCCGTGTTGGCCCCCGCGATCGCCCTGACCAGGCCAGCCGGGGCCCCGGCGTTGCGGGCGAGGTCGGCCAGGAAGGCCACGTCCACGCCGCCGCCCGCCACGTGGGTCTGCATCTGCCCGGTCGCCAGCTTGGCGATCTTGCCGATCATCCCGCCGATCGTGATGAGATCGACCCCGCGCTCGGCGGCCCGCTTCAGGCTGTCGCCAGTGAAGATCCCCATCTGGACGAAGGCCATCTCGGGGAGTCCGGGATACAAGCCCTCGGAGAACCGCTCGCTCCGTCCGCCGGTGGTCAGGATGATGTGCCGGAGGCTATTGGCCGCCGCCACGTCGATCGACTGGAGGACCGAGGCCCGCCAGCTCGCCGTGCTCATCGGCCGGACGATCCCCGTGGTCCCCAGGATCGAGATCCCGCCGAGCACGCCGATCCGGGCGTTGAGCGTCTTCCGGGCGATCGCCTCGCCCCCCGGGACCGAGACGGTGACCTCGAAGCCCGGATCCGGGCAAGCCGAGCCGGCCACCAGCGCGACCCCCTCGGCGATCATCCGCCGGGGGACGGGGTTGATCGCGGCCGAGCCCGGCGGCAGCTCCAGGCCCGGCTGGGTGATCGTGCCGACCCCTGGGCCGCCCCGGATCGCGATCCCGGGCTCCTCGGACCGCCGGACCGAGGCCAGAACCTCGGCCCCGTGGGTCACGTCGGGGTCGTCGCCGCCGTCCTTGATCGCCCCGGCGGTCGCCACCCCGTCGACCAGGGCCAGCCGGTTGATCGCGATCAGCAAGTCGAAGCCCAGCGGCGAGCGGACCGCCACGGACTCGGGCCGCTCGTCGAGCAAGAGGACCCGGCAGGCGGCCTGGGCGGCGGCGGCGGCGGTGGCCCCGGTGGTGTAACCCTCGCGGGTCCCCTGGGGATCCCGGTGGGGGACCGAGTGCCCCCGGACGACCTCGAAGGCCGGGCGATCGGTGGCGACCGTCATGGCCCCCCCCCGCCCCCGGCGGCAGCCAGTTCGAGTAGGGCGTTGACCGCCCCGGCGGTCGCGGCGGTCCCCCCCTTGCGGCCCAGGCTGGTGAGGAACGGGACCGAGGTCTGCTCGGCCAGCCGCCGCTTGGACTCCACGACCCCGACGAACCCCACCGGGATCCCCACGATGCAGGCCGGCCGCCACCCCTCGGCCTCGACCAGTCGGAGCGCCTCGTCGACCGCCGTGGGCGCGTTGCCGATCGCCACGACCGCGCCGTCGCCCACCCGGACCGCGCCGAGCCGGAGCCCGGCGGCCGATCGGGTCAGGCCGGCGTCGGAGGCGAGCCGGACCGTCTCCCGGTCCCCCAGGCCGCAGTGGGCCGCCACCCCGAGCGGGCCGGCCAGGTCGCTCCGGATCCCGGCCCGGAGCATCTCCACGTCGGTCAGGACCGGGGCCCCGGCCCGGAACGCCCGGACCGCCGAGTCGATCGCCCCCGGGCCGAACCGGGCATTGATGGCGAAGTCGAAGTCGGCCGTTGCGTGGATCATCCGGCGGACCACCGCCCGCTCGGCGGGTCCGGCCGGTTCGGACCCCATCTCGCGATCGATCATCGCCAGCGACTCGGCCATGATCCGGTCCCCCGCCTGGTTCCGGGCCGGCGGACCCTCGGAGACCGGCCCGGCCTTGGCCGCGTGGATCCGGGGCGTGACCATCCGACCGCCGCTGACGAAGGTCCGCGAACTCCCGATGATCACCGTCGTGAACATGGAGACATGGGCCTTGGCCAGCTCTCCGAGCCGGACGACCTCGACGCGCTCGCCCGGCCGGTAGGCGTTCTCGACCAGGCCGACGGGCGTGGCGGGCTCGCGGTATCGGAGCACGATCTCGGCGACGGCGGCGAGCTGCCAGTCGCGGGCCCGGCTCCGGGGGTTGTAGAAGGCCAGGACGAAGTCGGCCGAGGCGGCGGCCTCGACGCGGCGGACGATCACGTCCCAGGGCGTCAGCAGGTCGCTCAGGCTGACCGACGCCCAGTCGTGCGCCAGCGGGGCCCCGAGCCGGGCGGCGGCCGACGTCGCGGCGGTCACGCCGGGGACCACCTCGATCTCGACCGGACCCGGCCGATCGCTCGCCAGCTCGCAGACCACCCCGCCCATCCCGTAGATTCCCGCGTCGCCGCTGGAGATCAAGGCGACCGTCCGGCCCTGCTCGGCCAGCTCGAGCGCCAGCCGGGCCCGCTCGACCTCCTCGCCCAGCTCGCGGCCGAAGACCTCCTTGCCCGCCAGGCGGTCGGCGATCAGGTCGAGGTAATAGCGATACCCGACCACCGCGTCGGCCGAGGCGATCGCCCCCGCCGCATCCGGCGCGAGGAGCCCCGGGGACCCCGGCCCCAGGCCGACGACGAACAGTTTGCCCGGGTTGCTCGAAGTCCGATTCATCGAATCAGCGTACCAGGACCAGCGAGAAATACGACAGGGTCGCGCCCATCGCGGCCCTCAGGTCGAGGAAGATTCGCTCGTCGGCCCGGCCGACCCGCTCGACCAGGGCCGCCCGATCGAGCCGCCCCCGGGCCCGCAATTCCTCGGACAGCCGGGGCAGGACGTCGGCCGCCTTGAGCCAGCAGGACGAGCCCCCCCGGTCGAGGATCGCCCCGATCTCGTCGGGGTGATAGGTCGCCGGGCAGACCGTCAGGATCTCCGCCTTCTGGGCCAGGGGCCAGCCCAGCCGGGCGGCGGCGGCGGAGATCGCCGAGACCCCGGGGACGATCTCCAGCGGGACCTCGGGCGCGGCCGACCGGACCCGCTCGGCGACGTAGGAGCCCGAGCCATAGAGCATGGGATCCCCCTCGGTCAGGAAGGCGGCGGCGACGCCCGATCGCGCGGCCTCGATCAGGGCCGAGGCCACCCGGTCGTAGCCGACCGAGCCGTCGTCCGGCCCTCGCCTCATCGCCAGGGCCATCCCCCGGACTTCCTGGTCGGCCCCGAGCAGGTGCGCGACGACCTCATAGGCGAAGCCCGACCGATCGGCCCGGCCAGCGTGGAGGACGAGCCGGGACTCGGCCAGGACCCGGGCCGCGCGGAGGGTCAGCAACTCGGGATCGCCGGGCCCGACGCCGATCACGCGGGGGGTCGCGAAGCTCATCCGGGGATGAGCTGGAGGCGGGCGAGCAGTCGGTCGTCCCACGGGTGGATCGTGGGCTCGACCGGCCCGAGGGTGGGCCCGGCGGCCTTCCGACGCCCGCGACGGGGGCCGTGGTCGTGGTCGTCGACGTCCTCGGAGGCCCGGACATGGAGATGGTGCCCCGCCTGGGGCGAACCGAGGTCGGACTCGCGGCCGACGAGCCGGACACGGTACTTGCAGAGCTCGCAGTTCATGTTCGGGGCGCCGTGGATCGCCTCGTGGGCGCGATCCTCGAACGCCCGGAGCAGCAGGGGGTGGAGCCGGAGGTGCGGGGCGTAGGCGAAGTCGACCGCCGGATCGGCCTCGGCATGCCTGGCGACGGCGTCGCGGACCCGCTTGAGGAGGACGCCGTCGAACAGGAAATACGGCTGGACCACGATCCGGGCGTACCCCAGCCGGCGGGAGACGGCCAGGGCCTCGTCGACGCTCGGGCCGGTGACGCCGGTGAAGCCGATCCCGGCCCACCCGGCGCCGGTGGCCTCCCAGAGGAACCGCGAGACCCGGGCGATGTTGGCGTTGGCGTCGGGGTCGGAGGTCCCCCGGCCGACCAGGAGCAGCAGGGTCTCCGCGGCCGGGATCGCGGCCCGGCCTTCGAGGGCCTCGCGATACCGGACCTGGCAGAGTTCCAGGAGGGCGGGATGAATGTCCAGCGCCCGGGCCATGTGGAAGGCCACGCCGGGATGGCGGAGCCGGCCCTCCCCGATCTCGCTGGGGACGTCGTTCTTGACGTGCCCGGCGGCCATCAGCATCGCAGGGACGACCACGACCCGCGACGCCCCCCGGCCCACCAGGTCGTCGATCGCCTCGCCGATGGTGGGCCGCGAGAACTCCAGGAACCCCTCGGCCTGGAGCCGGTCGGGCCGGAGCGCCCGCCAGGCGTCGGCCAGGGCCCAGAACTCCTCGACCCCCGCCCCGTCCCGGCTCCCGTGGGCGGCGATCAGCAAGGCGTCCGACATCGCGGATGACCCCGTACCCAATCGGGCGAAAGGAAGAAGGACCAACCTAGCATGGACCGAAGCAGCCAGTCAAGAAACGGGACGATTCGAATACGGCTACTGGCTCTTCGAGTTCATCTCGATCTCGCGGATCATCCTGAAAGGGCCGGTCCAGTATGGTCGGGCCTTTCTCCAGACCGAGACCGACGACAACGACCTGACTTACTTCCTCATTTACCACGCGGAAGTGGTCCGGAGGGCCATCAACGAACTCCACGAAGACATCGACCGCCGGACCCGGAGGCTGCGCGAGGTCGAATCGGAGTTGCGTGGGCTGACCGCGCTGAACCACCGGCAAAGGGATCTCGTCGGCCATGCGCTCCGCCATCCCGGCCAGCGCTACGCGATCGACTCGCACCGGGTCAGTCACGCCGTCGTCTATGAGACGGCCCGGAGCGACCTCATGGACCTGGTCGACCGGGGATTGTTCGCGAAGTCCAAGCTCGGCCGGACCTGGGGATTCACGCCGGTCGATGACCTGGAGGCGAGATTGAAGCGGGCTTGAGCCGGGCGGACCGCCGGTCCGCCCTTTCGTCACGAGTCACGATCATCTCGGTCCGGCCCGCCCCCGCGAGTTTCACTCCGCCCGGGCCCGAGGGCCGCCCCGACCGGCCGGATGACCGACGGCCCGGGAGATCAGAACTGGATTCCGTAGGTCCTCGGCGCCTGACGCCAGGGCGTCATGGGTCCGCCAGTGACGGGGTCTCGGGCCGGGATCGGCAGGCTCCCGATGAGCTTGACGGCGGCGCGAACTTCGTCTTCGGTCACCCGCTCGTCGCGGATCAGGTCCCAGTCGCGGCCGTCGGGGTAGCCGCCGACCATGAGGGAATCGTCCGAATTCTCGAGTCGGGTGTGCGAAGTCCCGGCCGGGAGCACGAGGACGTCGCCGGCCGTCAGATGAATGATCGTCCCGCCTTCGCCGCCCAACCCGAGCGTGATCCGCCCGCGCGCCATCCCCAGCGCCTCGTGGGTCGTCGAATGGAAATGGGGGTAGTCGTAGACGCCCAGCTCGCGCCAGTTGTTCAGCCAGTCGTGCCGCCGGAAGGCCTCCTCGATCGCGTCGGCGAGGTCGACGCCCGCGGCGACCGTCACCGCGGCGCGGTGGATCAGCGCGGGGAAGCGGCTATTGGGAACCCTGCCGCTGGGCCGGAATTGCAGCGTTTCGAGCCGGGGACCCTGTTCCGCCATGAGGTCTGCTCCCTTGGGATGGGGTTCGAGTCGAGGTTAACCGGGCCCGGACTCGTCCGCTCCGACGATCCCGCCGTAGGGCACGTCGCGGCCCCCGTAACGCCGGACGCGGATGTTGGCCTGCTCGGTGTGTCCGACGAAGCCTTCGAGGGCGGAGAGCCGCGAGCAGTAGCCGCCGAGGAGCGCCGACGCCTCGTCGGTCAGGACCCGCTGGTACGTGCAGGTCTTGAGAAACTTGCCGACCCAGAGTCCGCCGGTGTGACGCGCGGCCCCCCTCGTGGGCAGGGTGTGATTGGTGCCGATCACCTTGTCGCCGTAGGCGACGTTGGTCCGCGGGCCGAGGAACAGCGCCCCGTAATTGCGCAGGAACCGCAGGAAGTAGTCCGGATCGCGGGTCATGACTTGCACATGCTCCGAGGCGATCCGGTCGGCGATCCGGACCATCTCCTCGTCGCTTTCGGCCACGCAGACGGCCCCGTGCCGGTCCCACGCCTGGCGGGCGATGGCGGCCGTGGGGAGGATCTCGAGCAGTCGCCCCACCTCGGCCATCGTCTCACGCCCGAGCCGCTCCGACGTGGTCAGCAGGACGGCCGGGGAATCGGGGCCGTGCTCCGCTTGCCCCAGCAGGTCAGTCGCGCAGAGCTCTCCGTCCACGGTCTCGTCGGCGATCACCAGGGTCTCGGTGGGGCCGGCGAGGAGGTCGATCCCGACCCGCCCGAACAGTTGCCGCTTGGCCTCCGCCACGTAGGCGTTGCCGGGGCCCACCAGGATGTCGACGGGGGCGATCGACCGGGTTCCCAGGGCCATCGCGGCGACCGCCTGGACGCCGCCGAGGCAGTAGATCTCGTCGGCTCCCGCGAGGTGCTGCGCCGCGACGATCGCGGCCGAGGGCCTGCCTTGATAAGGCGGCGCGCAGGTGACGACCCGGGAGACCCCCGCCACCTTGGCGGTGACGACCGACATGTGGGCCGAGGCCAGCAGCGGATATTTCCCCCCCGGCACGTAGCACCCCGCCGAGCCGACCGGGATGTTCCTGTGGCCGAGGACGACTCCCGGGAGGGTCTCGACCTCCACGTCCCGCAGGGCCTCGCGCTGGATCCGGGCGAAGTGACGCACCTGCGCCTGGGCGAAGGTGATGTCCTCGACGTCGCGCCCGCTCAGCCGGGACAGGCAGCCATCGATCTCGGATCGCGACAGGCGGTAGTCATCGCGGTCCCAATGGTCGAAGCGGGCCGAGAACTCCCGGACCGCCGCGTCCCCACGCCGGGCGACGTCGGCCAGGATGCGTTCGACCGCCTCGCGGACCTGCGCATCCGCCTCCGCCGCCTCCGCCCGATCCACCCCGCGCTTCAGCCAGTTTTCCACCGAGTGTTCCCCCCGCCGATCCGGCGGCGACGACTCCGACTCGACGCCCTCGGCCCGCCCCGGAAGAGGGTTGGAGGACGCTCCCGACGCCGCCGTCGGATCGCGCGACGCCCCCTCATCGCGGAAGCTTTCGGGCTCCGGAGGATCCTCGAAAATCGACGTCCTCGGCGGGCTCGAACGGCCGCCCGGGCGAGGCCCTCGCTGGCCGGGCGCCCGCCGTCGACGATCCGGTCGAGTTCGCAATCCCGGGAAGAATCTTACGGACCCGAACATGGAAGTGCCAGTGCAAGACTTTCGGCCCCCTCCGAACGGCATGAAAGAGCGAACATTATGTCATGTCGCAACGCGCGGGGCGGACGGCCCCTGAGTTCGACTTCTGCCGTCTTAAATCATTCGTTTGGAGGCGGCTCTTGGCCCTACGCCGCCGGCGCCAAGGCCGCCAGCAAGACGGCCCGGAAGGGGCGTGGCAGGTTCTCGAAGACCTCGGTCT
>JAABUV010002628.1_pt1 | contig 23956 bp, 18 predicted proteins | sample 5559971 | NCBI WGS metagenome assembly JAABUV01 (sample SAMN10711881, study PRJNA513362) | rock metagenome | isolation source: Antarctica rocks | place: Antarctica: Victoria Land, Knobhead nord | collected 2015-12-19
AGTGTTTGGGTCCTCAAAGGGTAATGTAGCTGTGCCGAACGAGTTGTTGTCTCAAGAACCATACTTGCAGTCGAGCGCAAGAGCAGACATCCGAAGCGGTAGTACAGCATCACAGAGTCGGAATCAATCTGCCAAAGAAAATGTTCTACCAGCTTTGGCCAAGAAACCTTCTTCATTCTTCAGGCGACGGAAGAAGTCTGTTTCTGAGCATAATCCACCCCCAATCTTGCCTCTACATCTGTATTCACATTATACAAACGACTCTAACGATGGATCGGCTGATCGAGCTTTGGAGACGAGCTCTTCTGTGAGCAGTCTACGTAAAATCATGACACCATATCTCAGTAATTCCCAGCAGAACCCAGATGGAGGACAGACTGCAGCATCTAATGAGCTGGTTACTGGCGACTTTCCTCTTGATGGAGTGCAAGGTGAATCCACAGTTAGACTCGTATCACAACATCAAAGAGCTATTCTGGACCCTCAAAACAGTTTCTTGTCTCAAAGTCACAATCGAGATGTAGCTTTGCTCGATCGGGAAAGCGCCAGGGGGGCACTTAATTCCGACGACAAGCTTCCTGTGACGCATTTCGACTCTTTCCTAAACGATAGCAGTAGCACAGAGACTAGACCTGTCGGGTCCGTCGATAAGCCAGAACCTACAATGTCTTCCTCTACAACATTGAACAGAACGGCAGCAAGTTTCCCGGCAGACATGGCATCGCGTAACGGAAAGGAAAACGTGACTATGGCGTCACCCAAAGGTGTTCAAGGGAAACATGAGCAGCGGATCAGGAAATCCACTGGCAGTCCCAAAGAACCCTCGTTCAAGGGCGATAATTTCCCTCTGAAGAAAGTTCCGAAAAGGCTCGACTCGAAGAATTGGCTTACACCTGCCAGCGTTACTCCAACTAGGAAAAAGACCTCACCACCGGAGTCTCCTGGCTCCCCCCGTCGGGTGTGGCTCGAACCCGGAGATTCCGACGAAGATCTTAAAAAACTGGACGGTGTGTCCCTACCCTTGGAAGGTGCTCAGGTGTCACCTGTCAGTCCTATTAGTGATTATCAATCTGCGTCATCAACACAGCTCACACGGAGAGCAAGCATTGGCGATAATGTCCCTGTCAGCCCCAAAGAAGCTGCTGCGAATGTCAGCAGTCCTGCGGCGGATCTTACAGTTCCAACTAAGGACGAGCAATCTCAAGCGAGGAGAGTCTACGATGGGGATCAGAGCTTGGTGGCCCATGCCAAAGCAGCCGGCTGGCTTGGAGATGCCGGTCCAGAACGTATCCGCGTACGGCGGGCGTACATGGAACTCTTCGAATGGCAGAACCTTAACATCCTTGCTGCGTTACGAGACCTGTGCGGCAAGCTCTTGTTGAAGGGTGAGACACAGCAGGTAGATCGAGTACTAGAAGCATTTTCTGCGCGCTGGTGTGCCTGCAACCCAAACCACGGCTTCAAGGCTACAGGTACGTTCATTGCGGGTAGATTGTAGGAACTTTAACTAATAACATTCCAGACGTTGTACACACTATCTGCTATTCTATCTTGATGCTCAATACGGACCTGCACCTCGCAGAGATCGAGCAGAAGATGACGCGTACGCAATTCATTAAGAATACCCTGCCAACCATTCGTCGCGTAGCAACAGACGCCGCACCTGATGGCTTTGAGAACAACCGAGCCTCTACCCTGCCAGCCAAGTCGTGGAGGGACTCGACTTTCGGACAAGCAACATCAGCAACGCTCCCAGCCGAGTCACAAGAAGGACGGCGTTCTTTCGAAGGTCGCAGACCAAGCTACAGGCTGTCGACGAGACCTTCCGATCAGGCAGCTCACTCATACCTATCTAATACCACGCCCACCGCTCTCGACTATGACACTTCTGTAGATGAATGTGGGCCATTGGTCAAGGCTCCTTTCAGTGGAAAGTTGAATACCTGGGAAGTCCAGGTTGACATCGTGCTCAAGGGTTTCTACAACTCGATCCGTCAAGAGCGATTGCCACTTCATGGTAGCGAGCAACAAGAGAAAGTTCCTGATCAGAAGCCTCCATCTAACAGCTTCTCTACCATGACCGGCAACATGCTCCGTCGCACACCGAGTGTACTCAGTAAGGCTGGATCTGAGAACCAGAGTTACAGAGGTCGGACGGCCGAGAATCGTCTCGGCACGGGTCGTTGGGCATCTAAGGGCCGGTCTCGACCCCGCCTCTATGCAGCCTCTACAGTCGGGTCCAGTCGGACAAGCCTTGAAGATCAGTCGTCCGTATGGAGTCCGTCAGTGTCGAGCACATGGAGCAAGTTGTCTCTTGGCAAAACCCAGACTTCGATGTCTATTGACTCTTTTGCATCTAATTACCCTCAAGGGAACTACAAGCAGTCTATTGGATTTGCGAATGCCCTTAGCCAAGCCATCATCCGGGAAGAAGCTGCTGCTGCTGACCCCGCTGAGGATAGCATTCGAGTCGCTCCATTGCTGGAAGATGAGACCCTCGAACTAGCTGGTGCGCCATGGGCAAAGGAAGGCATCCTCAAGCATAAGCATCATCTAGAATCCGTTGACAAGAGATCAAAGGATAGAAATTGGGTAGAGAGCTTTGCGGTCATTGAGAAAGGCTGGATGCGTCTTTTCTCCTTCAGCATGAATGCGAAGTCCATGCGCCAGAAAGCCAAGAACCAAAAGGCACCAGGTGGCGTCGTTGGTGGTGGAAATTGGGCCGACAGTGCAGAGGCTCTCGGAACTTTCTTGCTACGTCACACGATAGCGAGTGCACTTCCCCCGCCTGGATACTCGAAAAATAGGCCGCATGTCTGGGCTCTGAGTTTGCCTACTGGAGCTGTCCACCTTTTTCAAGTTGGCACACCAGAGATTGTTAAAGAGTTCGTGACTACCGCAAACTACTGGAGCGCCAGATTATCGAAAGAGCCTTTGGTGGGAGGGATCAGTAACATCGAGTATGGCTGGAGTGACGCTGTTGTCAATTCCGCCCTCATTCCGCTTGAGAATATTTCGTCGTCGGCCGCTCATTCAGGACCACGACCAAGTATACAAAGCTCGATCAGAAGCTCCATCGATCAAGGAAACTTCAGACCGAAGTTACCAGGCGACAAGACCCTCATCAGTGACTGGAGTCCTCCGCAGCAGAGCATGGTGGCTAGTGTTTTGATGGAAGTGGATCAGCTGAAGGCACTTCTGGCGTATGTGAAGAACATCGAGGACGAATTGCAGAAGCACAATGAATTGAGGGGTGCGATGTTACTTGCTGTGAGTCGGCTGCCCCCAACCGAAGACTCCATGCTAATGATGATGCAGTTCTCCTCGCGTCACCCTAACACAACGAAAGCGATGGCGAATTGGGAACGCAAGTCTTCATATCTCCTTCATGAGATAGTCAAATTCAGGACATATGCCGATTGTCTACAGGCAGCGCAGGCGCAAAAGGAGAAAATCTATGCCAGTCGAGCTCCGGCTCGGGAGGTTCAATGCGGAGGGGAAGCACAAGGCGCTAGCACTGAAGCTGCGGCGTGAGACTTGCTTTGTGCTTCGAGCGGTACTTTCGATTCTTGGCAAAAATCAACGACTACGATTGTTGGGCGAGAGACCTGTTGTAAATCTTGCACTTCAGCGCCTGCACATATGGGATTCTTGCATACGCTTCATGACCTCGGTGGCTTAGGCGCTGTGCAGCCGACTAGCTTTATTGATTATACACGATTGTACTCCTCCGCTCTATCTACTTGAGAAAGGCACTGCAATTGCAGCTCTACATGCCTGAATGTCCTCTTCCTTCTAATAAGATAGGCTTCATTCTTGCGCACTAGAAATTATAGGGCTATTGATCAAGGCGGTCTCGCAGAGACTCCATTTTGGCAACAAGCAAGGCTGCGGCCGCCGAATCTAGATCTACTGCGTTGTGACCTCAGAGGCTGAAGACGAGGCGACGAGGCTGCGAGCACAGCCCACCTTTCCTTTTCGACGGGTGATCTCATCTACGTTTTATCTCGATTTCATATCATTTTTAGGTATTGAAGCTGATCTTTTTCTATTCCAGCATGTCATCGAAAGGACGGAAACTTTGAGCCCTACGATTCCCTAGTAAGCTTAAACATCGGCTCAGTCTCTGCGGTTCCCAATGGACCCCCTCTCGATTACAGTGGGAATTCTGACCATATTGGGGGCGGGTGGGCAAGTCTGCAAAGGTCTCCAAAGGCTTACCGCTCTGAGCAACGCGCCTGCTGCTCTTGCTGCCCTAAATAACGAGGTCGCGGACATTCATTGTGTGGTGCAGGAAGTTCACGATCTGGCAAGACAGTACCAAGATACATACAGCAGGCCGGTCCGTTCAAGCGTCTGCAGAGCACTCGAGAGAGTAAAAGAAATAGTACTGATGCTGGAGCAACTTATTGCTCATGAGCTCACTCAGTTCGATAGCCGCACTGGCCAACTTAAGCTTCAGCGGAGTGCGTGGATGCGTTCAGAGCATAAGGTAAAGGAGCTACAAGAGCGGACGCGCAGTAACAGGATCAATCTGGCGGCAGCTCTGAGTGCTCTAACCTCGTGATTCCATAAAACAGTTGTTCTTTGTCTTCTCGCAGTAATACGAGCTTTACTCTATAATCCTACCTATCCCAAACTCTACGAAAATGACATTGAAGGAGCCCTGCGGCTATAATACCATACTTTCTGTGTTTTGAGTATCCACAAGCAGCTAATCTGTTGGTCAAAATATCGATGTCTATTTTCTTGCATGAATCATAATTTGAGAGAGACTTGATTTCGTTGATGATCTCCTAGTTCGGAGAAGAATGATTTATTTCACCATATCTAGACATTATATGATAAGGCTTCCCAATTTACGGAGGCTGATGTTTGCAAGCTCAACATCCTTACGAGTCGATCTTCGACTACAAGAAATGTGTATAAGAACCGAGATGCCCTTGTCTCAGGGTAGGCTAGGGGCTGGCGCTTCTGCAAGCGATCAATCGCAGACATTGGAAAATCTCATGAGACAGATTCTCGATCGCGAGCAGCAAAGAACACATGGTCTCAAATCCTTGCCAGATCCCAATCCTCTTCTAAGTTTGAATACTAGCTCTAAAATGAGTATTACGGAAATTGACACGGAAGAAGATCTAGAACATGAGTATGGTACCGTTCAACCTCGTTCTCCGCCCTTCCGTAGTATACAGCTCCAGCTTGCCTTTACTCGGCATTGTGACCAACGTTGCCGTTGTTCTTGCCATAAACCATGCCACGTACAAAGCCCAAGCATCTTGAATCGAGTCCTCGGCTCTCTCCTTATAGGGTACTATGCAATACCAACGCTAGTCGCCGGCAGTTGTGATACTTTAAGCTGCCTGAACCGTTCGACGGCTACTATAAACGCTATTTACACCTTCCCATACTGGTTCCTGTGTCGGGCAATATCTCTCAATGTGGCATTTTATCAAGGTTAGTCGTTTAGCTATGTGCGCCTCCTTTAAATTCCTTCTGCATGTGATGCTTCTTCGTCTTCAACGTCAAACCGCATTAAAGAAATTGGTGCTCATTCTTTTCCTGTGGGTGTGAGGCGCAGTCCATAGGTCAGGGAGACTGTTTAGCGAACTTGAACAATGCCTTTACTGTTTGGCTTTTTATAGCTTGCCATCAACTGGGAAAGTCATCTTACTTGCCATTCGAGTCCTTTCAATTTGCAGTCATAGTTCCTGATTCTCAATTGTGCTAATCGGTTCCTTTTCGTGCCTGATACTGGATTCGAGTAAATATTATAACGAATCTACAGAGGAAACCACAGTAAGCAACTAATAATTAGAAGCAGGTGGCCCCGAACTTTGCCTAAGAGTTCTGAGAATCCGCCCCGTCAGCGCCCCGATATTTCAAGCCGTAGTTCTTGGTCGGCTGTCTCAGGTCAAACGCCTACTATGTGAAGGAGAAGCATCTGTCCTCGACATATCCCTTGATAGAAATCGTTCAGTTTTGCATGTAAGCGCCTGCCCAAACCCGACCGATTGAGATCTTGACCGTCTATAGTATGCTGTAACCGAAGCAGATATAGGTATGATAAACTTCTTGCTTCATGCTGGCGCGGATCCTACCCTTGAAGACAGAACGCAACAGTAGGCACGTTCCAGCTCTCAGCGGGCATGAACAAAGTATTGACGAAAACAAGGAGCCCATTCAAACTGGCTTGGGAGTCGACTTTCGGTGAGAGAACGCTTAATGAGACTAAGAGAGCTATGCGGAGCCTCTTCAATGATCGATCTTTGCTGGATACGTTTGGATTTACCGACTTGCACGAGGCATACTTAGGTGTCTCCAACAGATCATTTGGCGATCTTTTGGTATCATCTTCTAGAGCAGCAACTGACCAGGTTGATGCTGGGCAAAGAAGTACGCTCTCATGGGCAGCGCAACGGGGCGATCTAGAGACAATTCAGCAACTTCTAAGTCGTGGAGCTGATCCTAACAAAGCCGATCGACGTGGAATGACTCCATTGCATTGGGCGGCCGAGAATGGGGGTTACTATTCACTGAAAGCATTACTGTCCGCTGGGGCAGATGTCAACAGGAAAGACGGCAGGGGCCGGACCACGCTAATGTACGCCGTCATAGTTGGTGATGACGTCAAAACCACAAAGATGCTTCTGGATTTTGGTGCGGATATAGCGTCAAAGGACGACAGTGGAACAACTGCAATCCACATCGCAGGCGCGAAAGATCGTCCCAAAGTGCTAACGTATTTTGCAGACATGGGTGGTGACATTAACGGTGACGATCAATACGGTTGTGCACCCTTTGCTTATGCTATACTTTACCAAAGCTATCAATCATTGAAGGCCCTTCTCGATCACGAAACGTTTGATTGCACTCATACTTCCATTCGCACACAAGAAAGCATACTTCATTTCGCAGTTCGATGGGGTGATCTTGCAAGTTTGAAGCTCCTTCGCTTTGCTACATTAAAGGGGGTCAATGTAGAAGAACGTGACCAGTACGGACGGACGGCCCTGCGAACCGCTCAGCTACGTAGAGACAACAATGCGAGGTGGTCGCAAGATGAGGTCCAACCACCTGATGAAGATCCAGTGAAATGGTACGCAGCGTTTGTGGAAGTTCTCACTAGCATCATTGATCCGGGAGCGGAAACTGCTTTCGTACAACAGGCCAGGGTTGAGTCGGCGGAAAGCGAGGATGCTGAGTCTACAGAGAGAGGTCAGACAGAGTCCATAGAGATTGAGGAGGACGAAATAACAAAGAGTGACGAGGAATCAGAACATTGGCAGGATGCTTCTGAGTTACCAGTACCATGAGATCAACCAAGACAGCATCCGCAGCTCAATACTCAAAGCCTGTCTGTCACTCCCTTACATTTCTGGTGTGTTAGCTTGAGAGAGCTTTGGATTGAACCCCAACAAGCTGGACTGGTATAGACGGAAATTGTTTGGATAAGACTATTTCTACGAGGGAAGGGCCTAAGTGTGTGGTATAGGTACACGGACACTCATTTGACGACGAAGATCTAAGAAGTCGGAAGTTTTTGTAGGTTTATTTTGTGTTCTCATCTTCAATACACGCAATTAAACCCTTTCGACAATCTGGCCTTGATCTTTTCATTATCTCCAGTTAATGTATGGCCCCAATATACCAAAGCCCCTAACCGGGAAAGCAGGTCATTAGTAGACTGGGGTTGGAATCGCTTTTCAGATCCAGAAGCGCTATCCCCGGATGCTGGAGTACCAAAGGGTGCAAAATTCAGTGAATAACAGCCGATGGCAAAATACACCAGGTCAACTATTAGGGACCGATCTAGTATATGTATCCAGATTGTTTAGTTCCAGATATTAGTGTTACTTCGCCCAACCTTAGTTGTCAGACAAGAGTCGGGATTGAAAACAGCGAGTCTAATCATCTACTTGGACATTTTCCAGCGAAATCGAGTATCCTATTCATACTTTCTGCACCTTCTGATGTTCAGTCTATATAGCCTGCGCCCCAAGTAGAGACAGTCCAGAGCTAGAGTTCAAGTCCATGTCGTTTCTCAGGTGTACAGATAGCAGATCCTGAAGTTGAGGAAATCGAAGGAGCCCTATTCTTCTTAGCCCTAAGTGATGTATCCCCAATCATCAACGGCCTCTGCACGTGATATGACTAGTGCCCGGCCTACGCGAGATACGATAAACTACCGTAGGACTCAGAACTTCCCCAAATATCTCATCACCGCATGAAAGATCAAGCCGTGATACATTCTCCACCCACCACGAATAATCAGTCAGTGTTCCATGGGCCTGAAGCCCTAAGCGTCAGGATAAGGGGTAAGTTATCTCCAGAAACCCAATATTTTCCGAGCTTATCGTGCAGCTGCCTTTGAAAAGCCGGCGATAGAACTTTCTTCATTGCGACCGAAGCCCGGCTGACTAAGCAGATTGGAGTCATAATTCCACTTGTTCCGCTCGCTTAAAGAAGCCCTAAGCCTTTGAGTCCCAATTAGGAAATAAAAGACCATAGGACGCAATGCCGGCCATGCTAGAAGATCCGCTGGCCACTACCATATATCGGACATCCGGTGCACCTCCGTATCCAACACCCCTCGCTCTATCCATCCCAGAAAGCATTACCCCCCGTCTCGTCACTCTTCGGGATCGCATAACCACTGCGACCTTGATTCCCTTTTGCCAGGCCTCGGACGTCCCACCATCTCTCCTTTCATACCTCTGCTCCCAAATCAATCTCGAAATCGAAAAAGGTGACACCTACCCTATGAACATCACCATGTCCGTAGAGACTTTTGGCAAGTACTGGTTCCAGAATTTTGGAGCCGTTATGCTGCTGGGAGAGGTGAATGATGTTCAGGCGCTGGAGGGGAGGGTCGATTGGGAGAAGGCGTGTATGGGGAGCTTCTATGTAAAGCCAAATTATCCTGGGAGGAGCAGCCATGTTTGTAATGGGGGGTTTTTGGTCACGGATGCGGCGAGGAATAGGGGGGTAGGGAGGCTGATGGGGGAGGGATATTTAGAGTGGGCCCCGCAGTTGGTACGTTAGTTTTCCGTCATTGTCAAAGCGTGCAACGTTCTTTTCGTTTTCAAGAGAACGCAAGTTGGAGAGATGAGGAATATCAAATGCTTTCGAGTTCTCAATGTAGAAAATTTCCACCTAGAAATTGCGCTTCAGCTAAAACACATTCGGATTGGCTTCGATTGATCCATCTAGGGCTACACTTACTCTGTCTTCAACCTTGTTTACGAAACCAATGTCGCCTCCTGTCGCATCTGGGACGCCCTCGGCTTCAAACGCATCGGCCGCGTCAAGTCCTGCGGAAATCTACGCTCCCACCCCCACACCCTCGTCGACGCCATCATCTATGGCCGCGACCTCGGCCCTGAAGGCGAAGACTTCGTCTCCGAAGAGCGCTTTGACAAAATCAGATTCTACCTCAAGCACGCCAAATACCCCAACGGCGCGGACCGAGCAGAGAAAAGCCGGCTTAGAAGCGCGGCGACGCACTACAAGCTTGCGCCACCCGAGGAGGAGGGAGGGATGGAGAGGCTTATGCTGAAGGATAAAGAAGTGGTGGCGGATCCGCAGCGGCAGTACGAGATCGCACGGGCAGTGCACAAGGGGCAGCATGGCGGGATCAACAAGACAACGGCGACGATTGCGGAAAAATATCACTGGGTGCGCATCAAAGAAACCGTCAGTCTCGTCATCAAAAACTGCCCCGACTGCAAGGAATCCACCAAACTGCCCTCCTCCGCTTCGACCGGGGGAAGACCTACCTCTGACAATAACAACCACACATCTTCAACCACATCAACAGCATCCTCATCCTCCTCAGCGTTGGCGCAACTCCGCCGAGCCGCGCACCAAGACCCCAACAGCATGATCGAGCGCCTTGTCAACTTCGACAACCTCCAATCCCCCTCTAGCACTTCCTCCGCAACCAGCACCCACCACCGCGACTTCTCCGCCGCGCTAGACGCGCAATCCGCAGCGCCGGTAGCACATATGCATCCCCTGCACGCCTACGCCGACATGCCGCTGGACCCGCAGATCATGCAGGACCAGCACTTCGGGAGCGGCGCGGCTTTCGGGGCGCATGAGCATGGCCAGGAGGGGTTTGTCCACCACCACCACCACCACCACCACCACCACGATAACCGCGAACCTTTCCTCGAAGCCCAACCCGATCATTCCTACAACCACTGCGCACCCGCCCCCGACCACGACCCCGAACCGGGACACGAGACAGGCTACGGCGGCGACATGGCACTTGACCACGAAGAGGGAGAAACGGGAAGAAAGGCGGATACGAGGATGGCGACGGAGAGGCATGTTAGTAGGGGGGATGAGCCGATGGGGTTTGTGCAGGAGGGTGTTTAGGCGAAGAGGTTGAGGGAGGGGAGGGGAGGTGTGGGTGGGAGGTGTGGATGGGAGAGATGATGGAGATGAGGGGGGTGATTTGTTTTGATTTGTTTTGATTAATTCGTCTGCTTTACTTATCTACTCTGCTTTACTTGTTTACTTGTCTGTTGGTTGTATCTACCATCTTCTCCTTTGCTACTTTACCAACCCCATCAACTGACCAAAACCTTATCAATCTTTCCACTATTACCATCTTATTACCTCATCACCCCATCACCTCGCCATCTCTACATCTCCCTCGTCCCCACCTCCCTTCCTTTTTTTTCATTTCTCAATCCCCCAGTCATTTTATCAAGTTATCACTTTATCGCTTTATGGGCCTCAACACTTACATAGGTAGAGTCATGATTCAAGTCCTAACACCATCATTTTCGTCTTCCGATTTCTCCATCTCCCTGTCTCCCTATCTCTTCATCTACCTATCTCCCTCACCTCCCTTCCCCATCTCTTTCATACTCACCCCTGCATAACCCACAGTCAGGCTATCATCGACCTTGATACTTGCTACCTGAATGATTGGGAAGCGGGTTTAGGTCCGGGAAGGGTGAGCTGAAAGAAGGGAGGAAGGGGGGCAAGTGGAAGATTTGAGTGGGGTGGTCTAGGTAAGTGAGGCAGTGGATAGGAGAAAGAATGCGCTTATGATGAAGTGGTGTAGGTTGGTTTAGTCGGTATGGTGCTAATTGTACATGTGCTTTTGTCCGTTTGCGTATTTGGTCGATTTGTCGATTTGTCTATTTAGTATCGGACGCAGCTTGCATGATCTTACAACTCAATGCTATCATGGACTTATTTCTTCCCACTAAATGAGCGGACTCTTGAACTAATGAAGTCAAGCTATTTCTGTTCAAGGTCGGGCATGTGCAGCCACTGCTTTGCCCTGTGCCTGCCGGTATAAATGTCATTGCATTTAACGGTTTGAGCGTTGTTGACCGCAAAAATTATTGTCGTCGAGCGTGGTGGTGATGAGGATCAAATCTGCGTGTGAAATTTATAAAGATCCTTCTGTTTGCAGCCCACTTGGCGCTTGGCGCTCGGCGCTCGTTTTTGACAGAGAGTAGCCTCCAGACAAGCTGTATTGAATCAGTATTCAAAAGAGGTACTACAACAGTGTGGTAGAGTATTAAGACAGACGCATACTGTGGGAAGAGGAATTGGGGACACTCGAAAACTTTGGGCAACAATCACACCTTCTTCGACCAAGCCAGCGCCACACTCCTGGGCTTCTGCATCTGTAACGTAATAGCGGAAATGGCCGAATCGTTTACCATCTCCAGCAGCTTCTGTCTCCCATCCTCACAATTCCCTCCATCCTTCAGAACAGGACACACCCTATGCTCTCGAAATAACGTCGCCACAACGGCGACGAATTCCACCTGCGCGAACTTCTGCCCGGGACAGATACGCGGGCCGTCTGCCCAAGGGATGAATTGGCCTTGTGGAGGCTCCATGAGCCCGCCGTTGGGTGTGATCCAGCGGCTGGGCTTCCAGGTTAAAGAGTCGGGGCCCCAGAAGCGGGGATTGCAGTGGATGGCTTGGGTGTTTATGTTGATTGCTGTGCTTGGGGGAAGGAGGTGCTGGGTTGAGCCTATGACGAGGGTTTGCTCGCGAGGTCCGGTTGTTTTGGGGATGAAGACGATGGAGCCATAAAGACGGAGGGTTTCGTACTAGGAGAGTGTGAGGTCTTTGTTGCTGCTGGGGGTTTGGATGATTTACCATGATTGCGAGACATCTGTTCAAGTTTGGAAATACGGATTCGTAGCTCTGCTCGATCGGAGCATTCTTGAGCTCTTCGGCCAACCATTCTTGGCATTCTGGATTGGCAGCCAGGAGAACGATGGCAGCCGCCAACGTGTTCGCTGTTGTCTCGTGCCCAGCTAGATTATAGATAAAGATGTTCCCATAGATCTCGTCATCCGTGAGTCCAAGATTCGATTTGCGGCCACCATTCGTTTCTTTGGCTTCATCCGAAGCTTGGATGAGAGCGCTTAGCAAGTTGTTATTGCCAGACTTGCGTTTTGTGATCGAAGTGCGTTCGGTCTCGAGCATTTCTTCCATATATTGTTTGAACTCCTTCGCAGCTTGGCCAAGCTTGCGTAACTTCTTGGGGAGTATTGAAACTGTCAAAAAGTCCTTTGGAATGATAGCAAGGGTGACGACGTTGCGCAAAATCAGTGACAGTGCATCTTGATACGGCATGTGATGTTCAAGTGGAAGCTTCTGTACGCCCGCGTTGAAAGGACGTGAAATACCGAACCCAGCACTCGATAAAACATGCAGGGCCAGTCTTGCAGTGTCCTGGACGGTCTCTCGAGTGCCCTCGAGACCCTCATCTACCCATGACTGTAGCATATCTTGGCACTGTCGTGAAGCCTCGCCCCATACAAGAGAACTGATTCTTTCGTTGAAAGTAGGCGCCGTTAGCTTTCGGTGACGCTGCCAGTCTTCCCCTTCAACCTAAATTGCCACCTTAGCTAAATATCCATATAGAAATGGTCTCTGCGGCTCCTTACGGTATTCAAGCTGGGGCCGAAGACATCTAATGGCTCTGCAACCTTCTCGTCAATGAGGGTTTTACATTCTGTCGTTATTACTTACTGTACATGTCAGTAGGCTTGGTATACTCTTTCCTCTTCGATAGCACTATGTGCGCGGTATTAGGGTCGGCAACCCATAACTCGTTACCACTTGGGGTGACCAGTACGAAGACAAGGCCGAGCTCATCATGTAGAGCACACTTGTCCTGGAATGTCCATCCTATGTAAGTGCATCTTGCCCATTTGCCCAGGCCATATGGAAGCATTTGCAGAAACCTGGGGAGCACGGGGAGTAGTTTGAGTGCGAGCATCCATAGAGGATTTAGTGCGCTTAACGGGCTTATTACGATGGGCAAGGCCAGCTTGCGCGCGACCTGGTAATTGAGGAACAACGAAATCGAGGTCCACAGAATCCACGCGATGGTAGCGGTACTGAGAAGGTACAGAAAGGCCATAGTGAAGACAGCTTGGATGATAGGAATGGCTGAAGAAGTACTGAGGTTGTGGGCAAAAAGCTCACACAGCAGCTCAGCGAGGGCAATGCGATTCCAAATCCATTGGGACTATGATCCACCACATCCTTGGTGCTGCATCGTTGGATCAAACAGTACCACAAGGCTGCCCATGCAAAGGTGATCTCATGGCACAGAGAGATGTGGTGCGGTCAATGAAGGCAAATCCTGATGGCTGAACGAGTTCGTTTCATTAGCTCGGCTACAGCGACGAGGCAACCACCCACGCCCTCCTCGCCACATCCTTAAGGTACCTTTTGCCTTCTCAATGTCTGATGTCACTTACGGAATACTACTTTGAGCGTACTGTACCTCATTCACGCCGATCACAAACGGCGGTACTCAGCTTTCCGTTTGTCTTCCAAGAATGTCGGCCTGCAGGCATTCCCATCGAGCCCCACTCGATTGCAGCAAAGAGTTGACTTGCACTGCACAGAACGTCAACTTCTGTGGCGGCATCCAAGGCTACGGACACGGCAGGATACTTTCGAGGATATATACATTACCTATATTAGTCAAAAACGTGATTTCCTTTATTGCATTCTGTTATCGTCCTTCACCATCACAGAAAGGACCTCACGCTTGAATCCAAGTCTTTCGATGCGAAGTCTATCCGCGTAGCAACATGACAGCAAACAAGGCGAAAATAGATCGGACTGCTTTCCAGGTATGTTGCGCAGACCTTTGGAGTGTCGCAGCAAAATTATCCGATGGGCTAACCTCTAGCTAGGCCTTGATTGGAGTTCTTCTTGGAATAGCAATTGTCCTCGCAGCTGGTCGCACGTATATTCGAACACGTATTTTCCGCCGTATCTTCATTGACGATTGCCTATTCTTCCTCGCCACTGTCTGTCTAATCGCTGGAACTGTCATGGTCTACATCGACTGTCCTTACCTATATACCCAAGTTAGCGTCGAGTCTGGCATGCAGACTCCACCCTCGGACTTTATTCACCAATTGATCGAGGACCAGAAAACTCAAGATGCTGCCGCTGTGCTCTTGCTCGTTACGATTGTTAGCGTCAAGTTCTCCTTCTTGTTTTTCTTTCGCAGTCTTCTTCGGCGCTTGAAAAATATGATAATATGGTGGTGGTTTGTGTTTGCCGTCCACGTTCCAACCGCTGTGGTCATGATCTGCTCAAGTTTCATGAGCTGTCCCTACTTTGGTGCACGCGTCCTTGGTTAGCGAATTCTCGCGAATTTTCCTGTTGAACAGAAGCTGACATATATCTACTTAGTGACCTGTGTTACTCCTAGTGCCCTTGCCAGAGAGAACGCAGTTTTCAAAGCAGTCACTATCTTGGACATTGCAACAGATGTCTTGGGTATGGAGTTGTCCCTTACTTAATATGTATACGGCTGACTCTCCTTAGTCATTTCAATCCCCATCCTACTCCTCTGGCGCGTGCGAATCGGCCTTCGCAGAAAACTCGCACTTGGTGCCATCTTGAGCCTCAGCATCTTCATGATTATAACCAGCATCATCAAGATCAGCGCTGGCAACATCATCAACGGTCAAATCGACACCACCTGGGCCGTCTTTTGGCTACAGGCCGAAGCTGCCGTTGCTGTCATGGTCGTTTCCATAAGTGCTTTCAGAGCGCTCTTTATCATAGACGGCTCGAACGATCGCAAAGCTCCACAGCAATCCAAATCTGCTCGTCGTTGGCTGCAGAGTCGCTCGAAGACTGCTCATGACGGATTGCTCAGTATATCGACACCAACCGTATCAGGTGTAAACACGTTGATAAGACACACATCCTCTCGGTCGCACCACAGAAACCAATCAATTGAGTCTGAGGGCATCTGCTTACCAACGATTCCCCCTGGGATCCGGGTTACCCATGATATAACTACTGACCGAGTAAGAGAAAGTGTGCCTTTCTCCTATGACCCCCAAGCTGACAGCTCTAGTATGAAATGAATGGGATACACAAACCATCTTACGAGTCCTTGGTCTGACATATCCTTCGAAGTCGGCTACCTCTTCCTCATCAGCCTGATTGGGTTTCATTGAACAGTCAAATGAGGCAGCAGAGACGCATAGTTAGAACCAAAACGCCAAGTGGAAGTCTTTCCCAATTATATCTGTTCGGTCTCGAAAATATATAATGCAAGTCAATAGAAGTACACCCCCTTATCAATACATATACAGCCTCTTAAGATTGCTCAGCAAAAAACCCATGAGTACTTAATTCTACACCAAAACCAAGCGGGTACACATAATCTCAAGATTAAATTCCCTAAATCATCTCCGTTAAAGATAAACAAAAAAACAAAACATTAGCTTCAGTTTGCTTCATCAATTTGCTTCACCGCCGTGATTAGCTCCTACCCCTGACCTGACGAGCTCTGATGTCTTCACCAACTACCTCGCTGTTGTTCCTGTGACCGCAGCACTGTTCATGTAGTATCGAATATGTCCTCCTGACGGTAAAGCTCTTCTGCGATGTCATGGTTCTATCGGCAGCGAATTGCTAATTATGTCTGATGCTAGAAGAGAGGAGAAGAAATGTATGTGTATCGATAGGGGGTTGTATACAATATGTATCGAAAAGGGGGGCGTAGGTTTATTGGCCCCTAAAGAACAGGCATTCCGACCAACCGAGTTGTGAAAGAATGTGTCACAAGCAGGAAAGTGAACTGGTGACATGGATTGATCTCGCCGTCGCTTTGTTCTGATATTCGACCCGCGCAGATTCTCGACTATTCGATCTCGGTTCCCTTGTCTTTCTACTGTCTCTTCTTCTTCCATCTATGCATGTGACTGCAATCTAAAGTCGACTCATCGTGACAATATATACAACTCAACAAGAACGAAATAATGCAAATGCTTGTAGTATAACATGACAAGAAGATAGATCGTTTTACAAACTAGTGCTTCTGATTGTATGTTTTCGAAAACTCTCTTTGGCGAGAAACTAGTTCATCATACTCTCAGGTTCAACCGCAACACACGTGCGCCTAGAAAAGTTACAAAAAGGCACATGGAACGAACCAATCTTACTATCCTCTATCCTGAGAGCTAGCCTGGGTATCAGTAGTTTTTTACTGAACCTCCACTCCTAGTAAACCCCCCGACTCCCCATTCCCCTTAACCCACCTTCACCAAACCAATGCATCCCCGCCCCGCCTGCTAGAACATCCGCATCTAAACATCCGTCAAGGCGTCAGCACCACCGGGTTGCAGAACAAACAAACGCTTAGCTCACCCTGTACACCATTGTCCAGGCTTCGTAAGAGAGAAGTCAGGAGGAAGTGCATCCCAAGGATGACACCAAGGCCGTAAAGGCAGACTCTGACGCTGCTGAAGACACAGCGACATCTCACGCAGGCTCGGGATCGATATGGCGCCATTAGCAAGTAGCGTGCTCCCAGGGAGGCGAGATCAGATTGAGCCACGATTGATCACCACCGTCTGGATCTTACATATTCCAGCTCCCCTTGTCGTCCTTGTTTTGCGGTTGGCATCGTCTAAAGAACTGTATTAACTCAAGCGGTCGATAATACTTTTGTGCCTCCGAATGTGCTTCCTTGAGATCGAACCGTAACTATTTGCAACGAAATAGCAAGACTACCAGGTGTTTTTGAAGACAGCCGGTATTTACGCTCTTCATGTCGACCGATTGTTTCTTGTACGATGGTAGATCATCCAATCATCAACAGACGGAACACAGCTTTGACGACACTGCTTCTCTAAGTTCTAGTGTACCTTTCCGCAGAAATCACCTCTTCAAGGATTGGGTCAACCTTTCCCTAAAACTTGATCGACCTCTTCTCCTGCTATTACGCCGTGGGGTTTAGGATGGCGGTATGTAACGTGGTTGCCCTACATTTAATGCGTTATAATAGCCTGTCTGTAGGCGAAGCTTGGCCGAGAAGTTCTCCATGGAGATGAAAAGCATCCATTACCTGTTAGTATTCGGAATAATGATCTGTTCTATTGTCGGATACCAAGGCCGATTTCACGTCTTGCCGGGATACCAAGGATCGCCACTGTGCACAGGCCACATAAAACTATCACTATGTGTATCGAGTTCCGGACGAAGAGACTGTTGAGTAGGTGGAAGATTACCCACTGGAAATTCCACTTTCTCGGGATATGTTGCCCAGGAAAACGAATTGGAGAATACTGGTGATTTAGAGAGGCGCTCGACAGAAGGAACAAGTGTTGATGTTCTCTGGACCGTAGGAGTACGAATATTGTCTGAAGTGGCGGACGGTTTTCGAGGAAGAAATGCCGCCAGCCTCTCTGGAGAACTTAGAAGAACGGGGGAGCCAACGAAAGTCGCTGACTGTGAGAATCGACCAAGTGATGGAACATCTCTTGGGGTTGTGCAAACAGAAGATTTCCGGGTTTCACATGATGCAATAGATGATGGCCGAGAGGGAACAAGGGTAGCCGTCTTCTCAGTAGCAACAACGTGGTTAGGTTTGTGGCTTAGGAATTCCGCGTTACCTGAAACTTTCCGGTATTGCTTTTCGTCCTTGTCACGTAGTTTAAGCGCTACTTCGAGGTCATTGTTGAACTTTTCTCTGTCTGGCACGGACGGGAATTCCAGATTGAGAAATTTGCAAGTCAGATGCTCTATCTTACTGCCGTCTTTGAACATTGGATGTTGGGGCCGACCCAGGATCGAAAGATCCCAAGTCTCTAGTTGGTCCATTTTAACGGAGAATTTCTGGACAACGAATGTTTCAGGTGAGTCCCCAGAGACTCGGTTTTCTATTACAGATCGGCGGCAAGATGAGGGAGCCTTTTTGCACCGACACGATGTGTCCACCACTCGAAGTCCTCGCTGCACTAAGCGTGTTGTTAGCATGAAGAAAAGCAAAAGTAACTGTCATATGACTTACGTTCGAGAGACAGCAAAGTATATTTTCCCTCTAATTTAGTGAATAAAACCATTCTCGGTAGGTGAGGCTTCACAGCCGCAATCACACCGTTACCGTTACTGTTCTCAGCAACAGACACAATAGAGCTATCGCAGCGTTGCGTAATCTTTGCCACCGTGGCGTTTGTAGTATTGGTCCGTTGGGAATTACCAGATAGAGATGAGGAAGATGAAGTCGACAGCCGTGAAGGTTCTAGCGATTGTGCTTGCATGCAAGGCAAGGGTTTCCAGAGCCAAAGTTGTAGCCTAGCAGTTCCCTCTAAGACTTTAGAGCCAATCCGGAGCTGTTGCTTATTGAGTGCCCACGTGGCTCTCGGCATATCGTGTACCACTTGGTACCCTAAGTATGCGCGTTGAAAACCGAAGATATCTGATTCCGATCGGAAATCGAGAATTGTCCCCCCTGTTCCATTCCCGCTACATATCTCCACACTCAAGGTCGGAGTCGATGTGGGTATTGCGTACCATGGTATGAACCGGTCCACGTGAGTATTGACCTTTTCACTCTCTGGCTGAGCTATGCCGGAATCATCCTCCACAGCATTGCGCACTAGTCGCAACGTCGTCGCACTTCTGCGGAAGACGAGCAGATCATGCTTCTGAATCCCAGCAGGCGCTGATAAAGAGATCTCGAGGATTTTTTCCTCCTGACCGCTTTGATCTATCAGACGCTTAGACGTGCTCTCAACTTCCGCCGGCCATATAAGGAACAAGGCCGAGTTCAACTTTGCCAGTTCATTGTCCCCGAACACGACAAGGTCTTGCCGGAGGTACTGCTTAGAAATGCGCTGTTCTACTTGTCCAATTATTCTGGTGTATAGCGAACCAGGTCGTGCCTCCCGATACGGCATGCTCCGTTTCAATGTTTCCAGTATCCATTGTGCCTTGAGTAGTTCCAGATATTGCTCGATTGTTTGCTCGCCAGTTTCGCGGTCGATGAATTGTACCGTGCTCTGTCGGAAATGCCGATAGAGAGCGTCGAACCCCTCTTTCAACGGGAAATGCGTAATATCGGTGTAGACTGGAGGGGGGTTTTTCGCCAACGCACTACAGAACCTAGCAGCTAGCCATTCCGGTATTTCCCCAAAGACAAGCTCTTGCTGCGGTATCAGGTGTTGCTTCATGAGCCACAATATTTCGGCCACATCACCAGCTATATTGGTTGCTAGTCTGAGCTGTACAGGCTCGATGACAAGGTATATTTTCTGGGTATGGAATTGGATCCTTGCCCTGAGATCGTCCACCTTTTTCTGTGTCGAGGCGGCCCACACCACGTTTTGAATGAAACCAGCTCGGTCCCGTTGGAGGGATACATGACGGACCAATATTTCGCGACATTCCGCGAGCGTCGCGGTGAAGTCCCCAATCAGCTCCTGTGATTCGCGTTGGAGAGGGTTTTGTCTTGGGTTGGTATCTGTAGAATCGAAGTCCAGGTCCTCACTTTGGTCGAGGGCCTGTTGCAAGGCATCACGAAGTTGCCGAAGCCTCTCATCAAGGCGGCGGACGTCTTTACTGAATTGTAAATATTTCGTGTCTAGAACACGCGTAGAAGTCAGTCAGGATGTCGGTAAAGTTGGTCTAAGATCTGCAGTGGGTAAGGGTTAGAGTAGGCCGAGTGCGCTTACCGGCGGAACCATTCTTGTCAAAGCAATGGTCGTAGATCCACTGGCAGAGCTGTATGCCAACTGCGATGTCGGATGGAGCAAAGCCAAACGACATCCTGCAACTTCGTTCACCAGTTCACCACTTGATGGAGATGAGACTGAGGGCCTTCCAGGCTTTGTAGCCACGTGGAAGAAGGAAGGAAGGAACAAGTGCTGTGGAGGGTCCATCGACATTGCTGGATAGGGCCACCGGGTTTCGGGCTTATCGCATTTCTCGACAGTGTCATAGGTACCTACCCTCGGCGCTGCAGATATGCAGATATTGGCTTGGCTGGACCGTCACATCAGTCATAACAGTAAAGGTACTGTAGCCTGTCGTACTGTCAGAGTGTCAGTCTGCCACACGATCAAATCGAACTCTTGGCATCCTGCTACTTACGAATCATCTTCCACAGCCTCACAGTCTCATGCATGCGAAATGCTCGAGATGGCGCCTTCCAAAGACACGAGAATGGTGCATCTGCGCCTTGGCAATACCGACGGCAGCCCCTTCTCGCTTACATAGGGCTACTAGAGTCATGCCAAGGTTCAAGCTTGATCTCCCCATCATTGCTAGCCTTGTCATCAACGCCTACTAAGCATTCAATACGTAGTGAGTCCGCCCGAGTCGAGAGCTTCGAATAGAATCATCAGGCTCAGCAGAACGCCACGCCACGCCAGCCAATGCGCGAAAAGATATCGGCGTCTCCCGCAAGGCTGCGAAGACGCTCAGGCTTTCCGCAGCTTTCTGGAGTAATGTACAAAGCCTCTGTCGCGCGCCGTCGTCGTTCTCGTGTATATTTGCTCCATAGAAGAATACGCAATGGCATCTTTTGATCAGGCAGATTATGACCGCGCGGTCGATGATTTGGATGAGAGCTCTCAACGAATTGACGTAGCCCCCACCGCTCCACAACGCCTAGGGCGCTTTACTGTCGTCTGTCTCGTTCTGAATCGTACCATAGGCTCTGGGATATTTGTCTCCCCAGCCAAAATTCTGAAGGGGACAGGATCAGTAGGAGCTTCGTTGCTACTCTGGGCTTTCGGGGGTCTAGTCGCAACATGTGGGCTGCTTGTCTGGCTCGAACTTGGTCTTTCTATCCCTGTGCGGTTGATCCCAGGTACTGGCGAGCTGAAAAGCGTACCTAGGAGTGGAGGAGAGAAAAATTATGTAAGTCTTGTTCCTCTTGTCGTTGTGGGATTTCGAAAACCAGTAAAAAAGCCATGCCAGGCCAAATATAACGACTAAGTGGCAGTTCCGATATGGAAATTTGAATTCGATGATTTCCCAGTGTCTCCTAGCTTGATCGTCTCCTCGCACAGGCGCAATGCTTATATCACTTCAAGAAAACAACCAGTCTATCATTCAATTTGGATATCTACGAATACGAAATATTGTTTACTGATTTCTGCACCCCTTTGTGTGCCATTTGAAATCATCATGCTGACTATTCGAAGCTTGAATATATATTTCCAAGGCCGAAGTTCCTAGTCACCTGCATGTATGGCGTTGTCTTCATACTACTGGGCAATCTATCAGGCAATGCCATTGCGTTCGGAGAATACGTCATGGTCGCAGCAAATCACCCGAGTGCTTCCCGAGCCGATGTCATTGGTCTCGCGATAGCAGCACTGAGCGTAGCGATACTCCTCCATGTCTGCTCTCGGAGAGGTGGCATCATCATCAACAATCTCTTCACGATTGTGAAGGTTTTAATCCTTATAGCCATTATCGTCATGGGCTTTATCAAGGCCAGTGGCCACAAACTTGGCGGAGCAGACAAATCTACCGACAACTTTGACCCGAAAAAGTCATTTCACAACAATCAACGTGACGTAGGGAATTACAGCGATAGCTTCCTATATATAATCTACGCTTATTCTGGATTTGAGCAACCCTTTTACGTACTCAGCGAGGTATCTCGACCACGGAAAGTATTTCCAAAATACACTTTGATTGCTATGGCTATCGCCACGACTCTTTTCATTCTGGTGAACATTGCCTATCTATGCGCCGTGCCGAAAGATATACAGCTTGATAGCACGCAAGACATGGCCACCCTGTTCTTCGCACAAATGTTCGGCCACAAAGGTGCCCAGCGAGTCATGGCTGCTCTCATTGCCTTTTCGATTTTGGGTAATATCGTGGTCATGACGTTCACCGCATCGAGAGTCAAACAGGAAATCGCCAAGGAAGGTGTTCTCCCGTTCTCTCTGTTCTTCGCGACCGGCCACACAACACCATGGGCGTGGCTCAAAGCGAAATGGCACGCTGGCAGGAATCCTAACGTGATACATAGTCAAGACGTGGACGATCATCTGGAGCAAACTCCCATGGCTGCATTAGGCCTTCATTGGCTCTCATCCGTTCTCTTGATTGCCTTTACGTCAATGCTCGATCCAACAACCTCCTACTCGGTTCTCGTCTCCCTCTACAGCTACGTTGTCATCGTTCTCAACGGCTTCGTCGTCTCGGGCGGTCTCATCTACCTTCATTTAAACAAATCAAGATCCTGGTCGTCGCAAGCCAGCTTTAAGCCCTGGGTTAAACCTCTGCACGCCGTTATCTACTTTGTAGTCTGTGGTTTCCTTCTGTTCGGCGCCTTCGCGAAACCATCTGACGGCACACCCTACTCCTATTCTGTGAGCCATATTCAATGGTTCATCGTGCCTGCAATTGGGCTCTCCACCTTGGCTTGGGGATCGATTTGGTATTTGGGCCTGAAGTTGGTGATGTTGCAGAAACGGAAACAGTTGGTTGTAACACGCTTTCCGTTTATTGTGCAGGATGAGGAGGATCCGGGGCAATGGGTGCAGAAGTCGGAGTTGGTGGATCATGAGTGGCATACCCGGGTTCCTACGTTGAAGCCGAGTCTTGATGGGCATGAAATGACGTAAGGTCGAGGTTCATGTAAACTTATTGATATGTCTCTTGTAGATGTAGTAATTCATATCACTTTCTGTTGTACTTCCAACTACTAAAGTTCCGCATGCAGCATTGTTCATTTATGAAAACCAAGCTAAATACATTGCAAACTCGTCAATCTGTTTACTTCTTCACAACCAATCTTACCTTCTTGAACCAATGTCTTAATGTCAGTCTGAACAAGTTCGTCATTCATTCGAATATATCAATATAGAGCGAAAAGCTAGGAAACTCCAACTGAACTCCACATGGATAGCAAAGTGGACACATAGACTTCTTGTTCCCTTCAAGTAGTATTGTCATTTAGCCAAGGCCAATTACAAAGCTTGTACCGTTAGTAGGACTGGGCATAAGAACATATGAAACTGGGTTGATATTGCCGTTCTGGTTCCCAAACTGTCTCTGAGCCTGATAATTGACGTGGTGGTTATCGGTTGTTGTTTGATGATACCTTATGCATACCTTTATATATCGATTCGGTAATACAACTCAGCCAATGAAGACCGTTACAAGAAGAAAGTTTCAAGCACGCATCTTTAGCAGCTTTTGAACCGCTTCGAATGAACACAACATGATAGATACTGCATCATAAGCTTGTGTCATATCGTACCTCAAGGTAGTTTAAGAATCAAAGACACGGTGATATGGCGGGGTGAAGCGAGACGCCTGACGGCAATCGCACAGCGCTAAGTTTGTGCCCCTCGATCGATCAATCACTTTGTTGTTCGAGCAAGAGTCACTTCGACTCATTCAATGCAAGATAACCCCCTTGTGACCCCTTCTTATAAGGCTCCTCTTCCTCGGGCTGGGCCTTCGTGATTCTTCTCATTTTATGCTTAGAATTGCAATTTGATCTCGAAGAACAGGTCTATACCACGTCCACCGGGTTCGAAAACCGCAAACATGGCACCAGGAGGCAGAGGACGAGGGGGCAAATTTAGCAAGCCGACAAGAGGAGGTTTGATTAGGGTATCTGCTAGCTAGAAGGAGTAATTGCTGACTTTTTGCCATAGGTGGTAAG
>JAABUV010002629.1_pt1 | contig 23955 bp, 19 predicted proteins | sample 5559971 | NCBI WGS metagenome assembly JAABUV01 (sample SAMN10711881, study PRJNA513362) | rock metagenome | isolation source: Antarctica rocks | place: Antarctica: Victoria Land, Knobhead nord | collected 2015-12-19
AAAGACTAAACGCAAAGAGCAACGTCAATGCGAAGTTATTCGATGACATACGACAAAACTTGACCAATTTACGTCAGAATCAGTGTCAAATTCGCATACAGTGAATATCAAGTCGCAAGAGCATTATTGAGAACGAAAAAGCAGATCAATTGATCAAAAGCGCTGCTCAAGAATTATCAGTTATCGACAACACGAAAGCAATCATCATAAGCTTTGTCAAAAAGCAAATTTGCAAAGAGGCGAAATTACAATGATTAAATGTCTGGAAAAGCAGCATCAAGAAGGGAAACCAGTATCGAAAGCACATATCGAAGGTGAATCTAAGTCATAAATCACTAAAAGAGATGAGGAAAATCGATAGACTAACGTTTTCAACCTTTATTCAGCTGAAAATGAAACATGACTATTTCAAGAGCTATTTGCATCGATTATCAGAGAATAATTCGAACAAATGCTATGAAATATGCAATGCGAGGCAAACGTCGAAGCATTTACTGCTGAACTGCAGGCATTATAGAGCAGAGCAGATAAAGCTTAAGGAAAAAGCTCAGCTCAAAAACACAGACACTATATTGACACTGTTCATCACCAAGATTGAAAGAATTGCAACACTAGAGTATTTGAAAAATACTCGAATTGCGACGAGAAAATGACTATTAGGAACGGAAGAGTAGAACGCGAAGAGTGCGAAGAAACAAAGAAAAACGAGAGTACGATGACGAGGGTTGAGTGAGAGCGCTTGTATGCGTAAACTATCGGTGTGATTGACCAACGGAAAGATATAAAGCAGCGACTTTGACCAGGTTACATGTAACTTAGCATACATACAGCGCCTAGACAGTGTCATAGTCATAGACTGCATGCACTTAATGAAGAAATAAAAAAAAACACGAAATGATCAAAACAGAATGAACGAAGAAGTGTACAAAGATCATTAAGAGTGTACAATGAATAAGAAGAAACTGTTGAGTCATTGATGATTGAACAAAGTACATTCAAGCATGTGACAAGAAGAGCAAGATCATCAGAAAACAGAAACGCAGTGAATATTAAAAGATTATGCAGAACGTTGAACAATTCTTGAGAAAACTGTTAAAAATTGCAAAATGAGCAAGAAATGCAGTTGCAAACACACTGACTTAAACGACAATTTTTCTTCTGATCAAGTCAAAGTGCTCTGACATCATTACAACAATGCAAAATAAAGTGAAGATAATGTTTCAGACTCACTTTTCATCATCTTCAGAAATTTTCATGCTGAACACAATAAACTTCAAGTACTCACTTTTGATTAAAGATGACATTTCATTAATGCATCGTGAGATTAAAAGAGTCATCTACAAAGCAACATTTGACAAGATGTTGAAATATATGAGATACATAAATAGAATAATGCGCAAACTTGTCAACAATGCATCAGAACAAATACACTTTCTTTTTGAAAGATGTTTACAGAAGAAAATACAGTTAACTCAGTTTAAAAACGCAGTCACAATAGTGATGTAAAAGTCAGACAAGAAAGATTACTTCAATGCAAAAATATATAAATCAATTGCATTACTCAACACACTGAGCAAAGTATTGAAGTTCATTGTATTCAAACGTTTGCAAAATATCATAGAAGTTTGCAACTCAATATCAAACATTCAGATGAAAGCTTGCAAGCACAGATCAACAGATACAACTTTGCAACTAATTATAGAAAAGATACATACTGTGTGAAGTGACATGAAAAGACGAGTAGTCTCACTACTGAATCTGAATGAAAAGAATGCATTTGACAATATGATGTACAGCAGACTCTTACATGACATGAAGAAGAGAAAAGTTTCTAAACTGCTTCTCAAGTTTGTGAAGAACTTTCTGAAAGATTGATGCATCACGATCATAATTGATGATTACACGACGATGAAATGCAGCATTAACATCAACATATCACAAGATTCTTTGCTATCGTTGATATTATATCTGTTTTACAATGCAAACTTGTTAGAAGCATGTGACAACATTAAGCTGAAAACTAACTTCATAAACTTCGTAAATGATGTTAATATCTTGACATACAAAGAGTTTACAAAACGCAACTGCAGAGTTCTTAGCAAGATTTATGATAAATATGAACAGTGATTAAAAACGCATAACATCAAGTTCTTGATGACAAAGCATAAGCTGATTCACTTTACAAGAACTTTTAAGTGATTCAATATGAAAGTTGATGTAAAGTTGATGAAACATCAGATTGATTTAAAATCAGATATCAGAGTCTTGAAAGTTCAATTGAACTTCAAGCTGAAATGAGTGACTTACATGCATCATGTCAAAGCAAAACTAGTGATTAAACAAAAGATTATGCAAACAATCATTGAGTCTACTTGAGACTCATCAATGATGACAAGCAAGCAAATATACTTCGCGATGATGCATTCTCTGCTTAGTCACGAAGTCATCATATGATATACATCACAGAGAGTGAAAGATCATCAAAAGAATCTGAGCATTAAGCTGAAATCAGTGCAAGAAAGAATATTGCAACAGATCATTGATGTTTATCATGTGACATCAACAGAGACTTTACAGATGAAAATAAATATGACATCAATAGATATTCACTTACGAAAGCTGATACAAAGATTGATAATAAACATGAACTCTTGAAAATCAGACGAAGTTATTGAGATAACAATGTATTGAATTTGCAATGACTTGACATTCAAAAGAGATTAAAAATCAAAGCTGTGCAAGACATCTTTACAACTAAAGCGAAAGTGAATGAAAGAAACATTCAAGTAGATGAAGATGAATCAAAATCATTTCTACACAGCAATCTTCTGATCAAAGTCATCAAAGATAATTATAGTTACAAACAAGAAAATATCAATAAAATAACACAATCTCAACATATTTGCATTGAAGCAAAGAGTTTACTTGAATGATAGCAACAGCAGAAATGATGTTACAGTGATTATAATGAAAATGAATTGAGAGCTAAATAAGAGACTGAGAAAATTGACTTTAATCATCACTCATCATGATGAGCTGAAAGAATTAGTCGTGAGAGCGAAACATCTTGCAGACGTAGCGACAGTGAATCAAGAGTGTCATGAAAAGATATACAAAGTATACAATGATAATCAAACTTCTTTGAAAACAGTGAAAGTTATGATATCAACAAAAGATCAAACACGTCTGCAACAAGTTTAGATTGCACATGAAAGCATTCAATCTTGAGAAGTCATGCTGAAGCTACATTGAGTAGCGAAACATGCAGAAGTACTTGAAAATAAAGCGATGAACAAAATGATTGATGATGCATATGATTTGTCTTTATTGCTGACTGAGCATCAACGCATTGAAGTGATGATGAGACTGACGCTCATACAGAAACAAATCAGATAAACATGAATAGTTTGAAAAGAGAAATTCAACGTAGCTCATTTTCAATATCTGACATCAGAGATGACACATCGACATTTGTGACTGCACAGAGATCATGCAAAGTCTCACAGTGCATTACTGACGTAGTTATGCACAGAAAAAATTGACTTCAATCAATTTCTACATGAGAAACGAGTATTCAATGTTGCTATGATGATGTGCAAGTGTAACAAAGATCAAATGTTGATTAAGCACATTTTATTAACATGTTTTAAATGAAAGATAGAATGAAAGATGATGCAATGCAAAGAAAACATCACGAACTTAAGAAAGCTTCTAGAAATCATGAGCGTGATAACAGCGATCATTTGAATGATATTCTCAACAAGTATACTGAATCAATTTCAGACTGTAACATCATTGAAAAGTCAGATAAAAGAGAGAGAAAGTAGAAAAGAAACAAGCTCATAGAGTTCTTGCATTGAGAACAGTTACAGTATAAAGTGCAAAGAATAGTGATAGTAGATATGAAAAGAACGCTACGCTAGCGCAGCGTTCGCTACAATATATAGAATCTTGCATAGACTCATAATGAGTGTTGAATCAAGTAAGAATTCAAAAAAAAAGTGTTTCTAAATCAATGATCTAGCTAGTTTCGCAGTCATAAGTTGATAAATAGAATCATTTATTGCATGCAGCATCACAGCATACTCTTATGTAATGAATAAATAGCAGAAGTGAACAGAAGAATTAAACATTCTTTTCGCATAATTTTGTGCAACAATCAACGATTATTTTGTACTTCAGTTCATTTCTGTATAATTATTTCATTGTATTTGTAATAAGCTTCTTAATCAATCATGACGTTTGAAATCTATTAAAATGTGCTAGTTTTTAGAATAATTAACAGTTAATTTAAAAGATAAGAATCAATTAGTAACAAGTCAACAGTGACGCACAATTTACATTGATCTTCAAACTCTAAGCTTAACGATGCTTGAAAAATCAAACTTGTTTTTAATTCTTTTTGCAACTCTCTTAATAATTCTTTTTGCAATTCTTTTTGCAGTGTCTTTTTCGTTTAACTTACTTATCATGTCATTTTCTCAAAAGAGAACATCAAAATTGCAAGTAAGTATGAACAGTTTATTCAGTTTTATAAATATATCTTCAAAGAATCTTGATAACAGCGAGCATGATAGTGCTTGATCTTCTTCTTCTAACGTTGCTTCTGTCGTGCTCGTTGAACTGCAGTCGTTACATGATGAATGATATGTGCTATACAATCATAAGCAAGAATATTAACATATATTTCTGAATTGATGAAAGCAAACTCAATATGCAATGCAAGTAGAACGAAAAGTATCAGACTATCATCATTCAAAGTGAATCTCACAGTTATGAACAGATGAGATATGAAATAACTTCTATCAGACAGCTTTAGTTGAAAGCAAAAGACTCAAACTCATTTGTCATTTGTGTTCACATGTCTATGAGCATTCTAACAATAAAAGCATCAATAACAGCATCATGAAACATCATCTGAATAACAAAGATTGTGATAGATGCACAAACTTAGCAACTAAGATCATGAATGTTCAAGACATTCATAACTTTGTTAGAGTTAAAGTTTTAATAAGTTGCTTCTTAGTTGCAGATTGCAAAATGAATTGCAAAACAGATTGCAAAATGAATTGCAAAACAGATTGCAAAAGAGATTGCAAAAGATTAACAAATTACAGCATCATGCTTTTCATCAAGAATATACTTCAAAAGTCTTTGTACTACAACTTCAAAAGACTTTCGTCGCTTTGAATATCTTTCATGTCGCTATTGACAATGTTCAATTTCAACGAGCATTTGAAATGATATGATCGAGCATTACTCTGTCACACAGAATCAAACTTATGATCTTTTTCAAGAATTGAGCGACTGTTGTTCAAGTCAACTTACTCAAGAATTTATCAACGAATTTTAAAATCTTCATTAGTCTAGATGAATGAAGTAATTCTAATAGATTATCTTTTCTGATCATCATGAGATTTTACTACATTAAGTTCTGAGAGTATCAAAAAATCTTGTTGAGCTTTGAACAAATTGAAGACAAGCATATTGAGAGCAATCTAAGCAGTATTACTGAATGAATATTGCAAGAACTTAATATTCAAGATCGAGTTATGACTGTAATCACAGACAACGTCAGCAATAACAACGTCATGATGACTGCATTAGACGAGACTTTGCAAACATTCTCAGCTATTTTACATTTATTATGTTTAGCACATGTAATTCAGTTAACTGTTAAACAGTTACTCAAATCGCTGACGTTAAGTCTCAAGAATGAGAATGAGAAAGAGTATTAAATATTCAAGATTAGTCTTCAAAGCATGTTTATATAAGAGAGTTTATTTCAAACATTGTTCAAGATAATTAATAATTTTTATTTATCATGTTAGTTTGCTCTGCTATTATTTTCGCAATCGATTTTGCAATCGTGATCAAAAATACAGAGTACACTCTTATTCATGACATTATAGTAATCTTTAATTAGATTCAAAAGCTTTCTGTTTATATGAACTAAAGTTCTCAAAAAATAAAGAACTTTCACAAGTCTTAACGCAATTTCGAACTTTGTCTCAAGATGATACAAAACATTAAAATTCACTGAAATTTCATCTGTTTCATGCTTTTGAGAGCACTTCATCTTCAAGTCTTTATCAAGAGTTATATTTCTACTCACGAAAATGAAAATACTACTCTTCAAAAGCTATCTCTCAATAATGAAGAATGAACATATGTTCAATATCTTGTAAAACTACTTAAATTATTCGCGATATTCATTGATTTACTTAAATGTAATCGCGAATTCAGCATCAATGCAATTTACATCGTTTATGATGTTTTGTTCTTTTATATTGATGATCACATGACAGTTCTGAAGAGAAAGCAGCGTTCTTGAAAGCGTTCGCTTTTGAAAGTCTTAACGCAAGCTTGAATTAAATTATTCGAATATTATGCAGATGTCAGTCATGATCAAAAGCTAATGTACAATCTTGAAAATATTATAGATTCTCATCAGAAACTAAATCTATATGAGCGATTTACATGACAAGACAGCGACTATAAACAAAGATACAAACGAGAGTTTATAAATTATTATGCTAGACACTACGCTCTCAACTCAACTACATTGCAAGATCAACTTCAAGAAAGAGTCTTGCAACAATCATCTTTCATTGCAGATATAGTTGCTAGACGAAATTTCAGACATCACAATTTATCATCACTTGTTTCAACTAATGAAGCGAAATGATATTTGAATCAGAATTAGTTTTTCTTCTCTTTGTTTCATTCGTTGCACAATTAATGTTGTCTCATAATTTGATTGCAATCAATTTTGCATTCAATTTTGCAATCGATTTTGCAGTTACATAGTTTGAAATATCAAATTCTAATAAGCTTTAAACATTGTTCAAGACATCGATTTCATTAAGTTCTGAAGAAATCATCTCAGAGACTTTGTTCATTTAAGCAGAATGACTCAAGATATTTTAGCAATTTCAGCTATCTCAACAGATATTGAACGAGTTTTCAATTTGAGACGAGACATATTATCTTATCATTGCAGCTCTCTTGTTGTCAACATCATATTAAATATCATGATGATTAAGTATGCAGATGCTGTGAAGTTGAAAGCAGAATTCAAGTCTTACGAGCTTATTAAAGAGAAAAGAGCTTTCGATGCACAGAAACAAGAAAAGAACAAAGATTTAATCTTCATCATTGACGTTAATGAAGATTTAAAGTATATCAGCGATGCATCATCAGATGATGATATTGATGATAACGAGCATGATAAGTAATGTTATATTGTTTATCATCAAACATTTAATTAACAATATCAGAGCTGAAGAATGATGATACAATTGATGTTGATCTTTTCATACCATCTTCGTAATCTAAATTTTCAAACTTCAAAGAACTTTCTTTATCTACGTTATTTAATACAGCAAGATCTACGACAGCAAGATTTATGACAACTTCACTTTCAAATGTTTGATTTTCAGCGTCTGCTCATTTTGATCGAGTTACATCACACTTGACTGAGAGAAACAGATTGAAGAAGAATGATTAATCATTACAAGAGATAATAAATCAAAGAAATTTGATGAAATTCGTCACAGTCTTTAAATCAAATGAAGAATCTAGATCATCATCTTTAGCATTGAAAAAAGAACAGCGCAAGATGACTTTTTCTTTGAAGTTAAGTTCTGCTGTAACATGTAAACGTAGCTTTGAGATGACTAATTTCAAGAAAAATCATCATTTAAGAATAAAGCTAAATTGAATGCATTGTCTGAGCAAAGAAGACAAGAAAACATCAATAGAAAGCTCATGTAAATAGTTTTGCAATTCATTTTGCAATTCATTTTGCAATGTACTGTTTTCATGAAATTGCTTACACATTCTTCAAGCAGTTTAGTTAGAGACAGTGACTGAGATCTGAGTCAACAATAGAGAAGTCAAAGACATTTCTCTACATACATATAAATTTCTTTTTGACATGTGAATAAAGATCATTCATACACACATATTTTAAAGTTTCATAATTTCATTCTACTAGTACTTATTTCAAATAAGTAAAATGTCTAGACATGTCATCAAGTTTGAATCAACTCATCAAGTTGATTGAGTTGAATTGAGAATTAAACTCAACTCGATCGAGTTAAGTTGATTCTTCTCAACTCAACTCAACACTGTAACTCAACCTGAGTTAAATTGAGCAACTCAAACTTGATGACAAATCTATTGTTAATTTCAGCTGTGTAAGACAGTCGTACTGCTATTATTTTTTCTACTACTTTGTTTAAACAGTTTAGCAGCGTAATAATTCTGTATGTCTTTGAAATTGAATAATTCGACTTGTCTGATTTTTTCAGGATAATTCTCGTGCCTTCGCGTCATATTCTCGAATGATAGTCGTTTTCAATCAAATCTGAATACACTAAATTGAAGATTTTCAATATGCTTTTGTACGCTCACTGTATGATTACAAATGATATATCATCTGATTTGAATGCTTTTCTGAGTGCTGAGAAGTTAATAGCGTGCTTGATTTTCTCTTCAATAACTCTTGATCACTGTATACTTTTGTTCAATAGTAATTCGTCATTGATTTGAATTTTCGAAAATGATGAGTACATTGCTTTCAGAAATGTCTCGCACTTTTCATTAAATTTAATTTTCAATTCTTTTTGCAAGTTTTGTATCAAGAGTAGCTTTTCAATTAGACGTGATTTAGTGAACTTGTATGTTTGAAACACTTCTTTCTCTTCAAAGTTGTTCAAAAAATTGATTCAGAATTGGTTTTTAATCAGCTTTATTGCATCATGATATGAATTTCACATTTGCACTATCTTTGCTCATGCATCGTCATTTCTGCATCTTTTTCAGATTCGCTTTTTTGATGACAGCGTCTTTCACATTTCGATGAGCTCATTGTTTCATCAAAGTTTTGATTTTATGCATATTCGCTGTTTAAATACGAATAATTTCACTGTATTCTTGATGCTTTTCATCAAGTAAATGACTTTTGCTTCTAAACTTGTGATTCTTTGCATCTTGATAATCATTTTGTCTTTTATCTTTTGCAAATGTTCATCAAAGTCTTTTCAGTCGACTTTTTGCAGATTGTATGATGCGTTCAACGAATTTTCGATCAATTTCATCTTTTTCATAACTATTGTAAATAGAATTACTTCATGATTGAATTTTGTGTCTGCATTCTCATTTATATGTCAATTCTTAATGTGATTACGCATATTTTTTGATGCAAATGCTAAGTTAAGTATCAAGCTTAACTGATTTGAATAACTGTGATATGTGTTTATATCAGAAGTATTAATCAGATTGCACTTATATAAGTTTACTCAATTTATTAACACTTTCGTTCTAATAAAGTTTGAAATTTTTGCGTTTCATCAGCTATGATGTGCATTAAAGTCTTCAATGATAATAACTTTTTGCTCAAAATTTAGCATAACTTTTGCTAATTCTCGCTCAATCATGTATGATTGCTCATCATTTGCATTCTGTGACTTTTCGTTGTAAATATTGAACAATAAAATTTCTCTTTGAATTTTATTGTTCATTATTGATATCGCTTGCATATCTTTGCTATTGACTATGTTTGATCTTGATGTGCATGTAAATTTCTTTGCGTTTTTCGCAACAAATATCAATACTCTGACATGAGTATTCTGAACATTTGATTTGATGCAAATAAACGATGAATGCGAAATTGTTATATTTTCGTCTTTCATTCATGATTCTTGTAGTATAACAATATCTGTCTTGTTTTTCGCAAATTTCATACATGCATGCATAATTTGCGTTGATCTTGCGCAATTGTGCTGTAGAATTCAAATATTCAACGTGTTTGCAAAGCTTTCATCATTTGCGTTGTTTTGTGAAATTTCGAATGCAATACTCATTACAATTTCGTGACTAAATGATCTTTTTGTAAGTTAATAAACTGAGCTGTCTGATATGTTTTGCACATTACGCTATTTGCGAAGTGTGCATTTTGACAGTTGCAACATATAAAAATCATGTAATTGCATGATTACTCATCTTTGCACATAAATAATTGACATTTATGATTTCAGATCTGATGATTTCGCTCGCAGTATAAGCATCTTGACAATCTGTTGCATTTATTCTGCAAATGCTCAAATGTTTAACATTTTTGACATTGATCATTTGATCAATAGTCTCAATATTCAACTGTTTGATATGTTGATCTCGCAGTTAAGAGTCATTTTTTCAGATGTCTTTGCACTTCTGCTTCAATTCTAAATGCTAAGATCATTGATGCATGTCTGTTTCGTGATCGATTTTCGCTCTTTGATAATTATATAAAGTTGATTATTAATTTCAATTTGAGATTGTACAACTTTAAATCAGTTTTTAGATTTCTCATTTCAGTTTTCGTGTTGAAGATTTCGATTTTCAGACTGTGTATGACTATTTTGTGTTATTTCTCATCTTTCTTAATGCTTTTAACATCAAAAACATGCTCTCATATTACTCTTTACGCTAGTAAGACGTCTGCGATGTATTTTTTTGAGATTGTCAAAGCAATGTTATTTTTCTTTAGCGTTTTGACTATCGTGATCACTATTAGATCGATTTTCGTCTTTTTCAATGTGTTATTCATTGAATCTCGCATTTTCATCGTTTTTAAAGTTCAGTTCTCATTTTTGAGATTGATAATGAGTCTTCTTTCATGATACGATATTTCTTGTGATTTTGACGAGAATTTCTTGATAATCAGATTTTATTCGCCTGCATTTGCATTCACATTTGCATTTGTGTTTGCATTTGAATTTGCATCTGTGACTTGAGCTGCTTTTTGCATATATGTGAGCTTCTGCGTTGGTTTTTGCGAATTTTGCATGACTTGCGACGTTTGCGAAATCTGCATCTTCTGCAAGATTTGTAAATTCTTTGTCATTTGCTTTGCATTGATTCTCTTTTTGATGTTTTCAGCATTTTGTTGAATTAATTGTAGAATGATCTTCAGTTTGTTGTTTGTTTAACTTTAAAGTCGATCAATTTGCTTCTGAATCGAGTTTTCTATGCTTTCGTTGCATGCTTTTTGAATGTAGATTAAGCTATGACTTATAGTCTCTTTCTGTTCTGATATTGCTTGTCTTAGCTGATTGACTGCAAATTCAATTCTTTCGTGCAGTCTCTTTATCTGCATCTCTTTAGAGATGACATTGTAGCACTTACTAGTACTAACTTCGATGCTAGCTTCTTTTTGCGAGCTTTTCATCGCTTTTCGCTTTTTCATTTCTTTGAATTTCACAATCGCTCATGTTTGCTCTTTTTGCTGCGAATTTGCATTTTGCAAATTGATTGTATTCTTGTTGTTATGCGCGTTTGCATATGAATTTAGCATTAATGCATCAAGTGAACTAAACATGTATTACGTTTTTCTATTTACTGATGTGAGCGATTTTTGTTGACTGCGAAATAAATCAACAATGTTGTTCTGCAATTGTTTACTTGTTAATGAACTCATGCTAAGTTCATCTTATAAATTTATTTCAATCTTTAATGTTGACTTTTTGATTTCTATCATTGATGTTTTGAGTTCTGACGCTGAGCTATTGCTTCTGCTGAGTTTCGCGTTACTATTCGCGAAACGAGACGAGAAAGAGTGTATAAAGTGACTCTTTATATTTCTTTTCATAAAGAGTTTTTTCAAGTTTTAAACTTCAAGCTTCTAGAAAATTCACTTGACATCACTTAAATATTTCTTTAATCTTTTATTCAGAGCGTTTCATGTAAACAGTAACTTTAGTGTAGAGATTTTTCAATTTCTATCTCAAAATCTGCAATAAATCATCTTTTATTATCAACTTATGTTAGACAAAAATGATATCAATCTAGTCTGCAAGAATTTAGATTACTCTTTCTGATAGAAAATGCTTGACGCAATTGCTTTATATTTCAGATATCAAAGTAGTCGCGTTATCTCGCTCAGAATAGTAATGACTGATTTCAACTTATTGTCTTGCACATTAAGAAAAGATAAAACAGATAGTGATTTAATAAGAAACGCTGTACTTCTTTGAAACAACGTTATTCTCTGTGTGATCTTTGAATGTACATTTGCAGTTTAAAAAGTGAACTGAATTATTGAGTTTAGCTAAAGAAACATTTGTTGCTTAAAGCGAAATAAAGTTGAAATTTTAGCTAAGCTCATCTGAATGTGATCAGATTTTATGAATAAAATCTGCGATCATTTCATATGTTGTTGAACTGAATCTGCGTTTGTTCATATGTCATTGAACTGAATTGCACTTTCGTCGCTTTTATCACTTTTATCGCTTTCACCGCTTTCGTTTCTTTCGTTGCATTCAGCCTACTACTCGTTTATCTACTCGCTCATTTACTCACTCATTTACTCGCTCATCTACTCGTCTATCTACTCGCTCACCTACTTTTCATTCTACTCGCCTATTTACTCGCTCATTTACTCATCATTCTACTTTCTATTGAACTATTTATTAAATGTTTTATCAAATGCTTTATTAAATGCGTTGATTAAGTGCATAAAACACATCAAACAATGCTTCAAACAATGCTTCAAACAATGCTTTCTATATGACTTTCTATCTACGCTGACGTTAGAAAGTTCAAAGTTTTCATCTTCTTTTTCCCTTTGTAGTTTCTACTTTCTAGAACAACAACAATCAAAATATCAACATGTTCAGCTATCAATTCAGCTATCAACTCAACTATTAACTCAGTTATTTACTCATTCATTTAATAGTCAGTTTATTGCTTTGAAACATACTTCAAAAGACGTGTCAATTGAGCGCATAATATGAGTTAAACAGTGCTTCAAACAATGCTTTTTACTGAGCTTTTTACTGATCTTTCTACTGATTTTTCAATCGATCTTTCTATTGATCTTTCTACTAGTGAGCTTTCTACTGATCTTTCAATCAAGTTATTTAGTGAGCTTTCTACTGATCTTTCAATCGAGTCATTTAGTGAGCTTTCTATCAATCTTTCTATCAATCTTTTTATCAATCTTTCTATCAATCTTTCTACTGAGTTATTTATTGAGTTATCGACTGAGCTTTTTATCAAATGCTTTATCAAACATTCTACATGCTTCAAAATACGCGTCAATCAAGCGCATAACACGAATCAAACAATGCTTTCTACATAACTCTCTATCAAGCATTCTTCATGACTTTCTATCAAGCATTCTTCATGTTTTCTTATCAAGCATTCTCACTGATCTTTTTACTGATCTTTTGATCAAGTTATCTAGTGAGCTTTTCACTGATCTTTCAATCAATCTTTCTATTGATCTTTCTACTAGTAAGCTTTCTACTGATTTTTTGATCAAGTCATTTACTGATCTTTTTACTACATGACTTTCTACATGATTTTCTACATGACTTTCTTCATGACTTTTTACATGACTTTTCATTAAGCTTCAAATTACTTTGCAATCAAGAATCAAATTTGTTCTCTATCAAACTTCAAACATGATTCTATCAATCATTTTACATGACTCTCTATCTCTTTAGTTTATTTTAAAATTTCTCATTAACTTTCTCATTGACTTTTTCATTGACTTTCTTGACGCATATATTAAATAGCTATTATTTAGATAGTCAAATCAATCATTAATTATTCAACGTTGCAACTACGTATCAATGTTACAAATGTTAAAATAGTTGTGTTTATTAAATTAAATGATAAAGACGCATACTGCGCTCATGAGAATGCTAGAAATGTTAGAAATGTTGAGAATATTGATGCTTTTATGAATATGCATCAGCTAAAAATGACGCAAATCTGAAACATGAGATTAAATGAATATTTGAGATATTGATCATTAAAAGCGCTAAAATCTGTCTCTGTCACTCTTTACAAATTGCAAATGTAAAATAGTTCGATTTCAATTTTTGCATCAGTATACAGTCTTCTGTGCTGTTCTAAAGTCAATTGATGACTTGTTCTTTTTATGTAAGTTTGCTCTTTGATTTATCAGTCAAATTACTATCTGAATTAATGATTCTTTCTTCTGCATTGATGAACTCTCGTTTCGTCTTCGATTTTGATCTGCATGAGCGTAAAAAATTTCAAATTTCGATTTTTGACTTGCAATGCAGTCATCTGTGAAGTTGTTGAGTTGAATAAGAGCTTGTTTTAATCATATGATTGTGCTTTATAACTTGTTGATTGATTTGATATATCATATGCTTCAGTAGATCACTGTCATCAATGTTGCATCTTTACAATGTATGCAATGTGAATGCAGTCATACAGTATATAAAATCTTGCATAAATTCATAATAAATGTTGAATCAAGTTAAAAAAAAACATGTTAATTTAAGCAACATTAGAAGCTATAATGCATACAATAATATGATGTTTAAGATCAACGATAAAATTCATTTGTACACAATGTTAACTATGAATCTACTGTTTAACTACAGTAAAGTTTAAAGATTATCAAAAGTTTGAACAACATTGAAGTGCTGCATGATGATGAAGTACTATATATTGATTGCATGCAGAGTTTTTGCAATTGCACAAATTTTGATAATTTTAATGTGCATGTTACAAAGTAATCTGCATGCAGATAAGAAAGTCAAATAGAATGCAGAACTATGAGAAAAATCGCTTATGAAAATCATTTGATTCAACATCTCATCATTACAATGATAAGAATTGAGATAAAACATTCTTGCGTTTGATCTGTTGAAAATAATTAGCAGAAAGAACTTGAATCATGAACACTTTTTAAATTTACATGCTAACTATGTATAAATCTTGTTAAGACTGCGTATCTGTTACTATGACATAAGCAACTCACGAGTTTCATTAAGTTCAACATAAGTAAACTTGAGAATCTTGTTAATATTGTTTAACAGATGTTCAGATGCAGACATTCTATATATAAATGATACGCTGATGAGAAAACTTCATTAAAAGAAGAAAGATACAAGCGAATTAGTAAAGAATGATTGAACTACAATGTTTGATTAAAAGTGTAGCATATGAACATTTTTGCAAAACATGATCAATCTGCATGAGAAAGATCTTTACAGATAACATGAAATAAATGAGTTGCACATCTTATAAATGAAGTGAGTGTCTGTGAGATGTGATATACAATGATGATGATTGTTAATCTTAAGAATTTCATCTTTTTACTGAACTTTAACTCTTGAATGTCTTAATGATAAAGTCAATCTTTAGTTGAAAACATCATCTGTATAGCTCAAGAAAACAGTAATGCATGTCAATGTAATTAAGGAAGAAATCAACTGCAATACACATGTATATTGTTGATGAAACATCTGCAATTCATGCTTAAGAAGTAAACTGTTGAAATTTAAGTAATGAGAGATTTTGCTCATCTTGAACTGTGAATCTGCTGCAAGAAACTATTTCTCGCTAAGAAGAAAATCAGTATAAAGATTGTATCTTATATATATTAAATAGATCATGAAGTCATCATATGATATACATCACAAAGAGTGAAAAATCATTAAAAGAGTTTGAATATCAAATTGAAATCAATGCAAGAAAAAGCATTGTGATAAATCATTAACATTTATCATGCAACATTAACAAAGACTTTACAGATGAAATTAAACATGATGTTGATAAATATTCACTTATGAAAACTGATACAAAGATTAATAACAAACATGAACTCTCAAAAATCAGACGAAGTTATTAAGATAATAATGCATCAAATTTGCAACAATTTGATACTCAAAAAAGATCAAAAATTAAAGCTGTGCAAAACATTTTTACAATTGAAGTGAAAGTGAATGAAAGAAACACTTAAGCAGATGAAGATGAATCAAAGTCATTTTTACACAACAATCTTCTGATCAAAATCATTGAAGATAGTTATAGTTGCAAACAAGAAAATGTCAATAAAATAATATAATTTCAACACATTCATGTTGAAGCAAAGAGTTTACTCAAATGATAATAATAGTAAAGATGATGTTACAGTAATTGTAATGAGAATGAACTGAGAGTTAAATAAAAGACTGAGAGAATTGACTTTAATTATTACTCATCATGATGAGCTGAAAGAATTAGTCACAAGAATGAAACATCTTGCAGACGTAGTGATAGTGAATCAAGAATATCATTGTTATGAGTTTGCATAAAGCGAATCATATGAGTGTATTCTAACTAGAAGTTCAAAGCTGAAGTAGAAAAAAAATGTAACATGACATGAGTTTTACTCATGAAGACATGCTAAGTTGCTAGCGTGTCAACAACAGCTTTACTCACAGCTTTATACTAATTTATGTTAGACTAATCAAACTAATCAGAAATAACAGAGATGCATGCTTGCAACAGTTATGAAAAAATATACAAAATATACAGTGATAATCAGATCTCTTTGAAAGCAATGAAAGTCATGACATCAACAAAAGATCAAACATATCTATGATGTATTTAAACTGCACATGAGAACATTTGATCTTAAAAAGTCACGCTGAAGTTACATTGAATGATAAAACATGCAAAAGTTGTTAGAATTATGTTTAAAGTAAGTCATAGAAATATAAATAAATAAAGAGTAAATCAGATAAACAAGAATTCAAAGTTAAAGAGTGAGATTTATCAAGATGCAAAGACTATATGTACAGAAGAAAAAGAAGCATTAGACTCAATAAAGTTTAGACTTGCTTTAAGAATGTGCATCTCAGTAAAAGACTGAGCACGCTCATAACATTACTTTCTTTTCTCAGCTAAGCAATGATTTCATTGCTTCAATCAGTTCTTTCTTTCTTGTTCATTTCATTATTATTCTATTCAAGTGTTTTAAACTTATTTCATTGAGTGTTTTAAGCTCATTGCATTGAGCATTTCAAGTTCATTTCATCAGACGTTTCAAGTTTATTTCTTCTTAACATAAAGCATTTTAAGCTCATTTCATTAAGCATTTCAAGCTCGTTTCATTAAACGTTTCAAGTCTATTTCTTCTTGTTAAATGTCATTAAAGCAAACTTACTTCTAATTCAAATTTACTACATAGTAAAACTTGTTCTTTTCATGTCATTGTAGCAGACTCACTTTGAATGTTGTTCAAGTGAACTCACTATCAAGTGATGAGCTCAGTTGATGAGATTAATCGTTGTTTTCTGATTCATGTTTGCTACATGCATGTAACAGAGCTTGTTTCATTTATGTTTACTACATGCATGTAGTAAAGCTTGTTTTATTCATGTTTTTGTAGCAAACTCACTTCAAATGTTGTTCAAGCAAACTAACTATTAAGTGATGAGCTTGATGACAAGATCAATCATTATCTGCTTCTGTAATAGACTCACTTCTGATTCATGTCTGCAACGCGTTGCAAAGCTTGTTCTGTTCATTGACTTGCTCAATTAAAAGATTAATCATGATCTTCTGATTTATGTTTGCAACGCGTTGCAAAGCTTGTTCTGTTCATGTTTATTGCATTTAATAAAGCTTGTTCTGTTCATGTTTATTACGTTTAATAAAGCTTGTTCTGTTCAATAATTGACTTAATAAAGAGATCATTCAGAATCATTATTTGCTTTCAATCATAAAGTTGCAAAACTCAACTAAACTAGAAAGTGAATCATTGTCATGTGATATGTATGAAGCTTTGAATAATGTTAGAATCATGTTTAAAGCAAGTCATAGAAATACAGATAAACGAAGAATAAATCAGATAAATGAGAATTCAAAGCTAAAGAGCGAAATTTATCAAGATGTAAAGATTATATGTACAGAAGAAAGAAAAGCATTAAACTTGATAAAGTTTAAACTTGCTTTAAGAATGCATGTCTCAATAAAAGACTGAGCACGCTTGTAACAAAAATGTTTGAAAATGAAGCAGCAGACAAAATGATTAATGATACACATTAGTTGTTTCTATCACTGATCAAGCATCAACGCACTGAAATAATGATGTGACTGATGCTCATACAGAAACATATCAGACAAACATGAAGAATAGTTTGAAGAAAGAAATTTAATGCAGCTCATTTTCAATATTTAACATCAGAGATGACTCATCAACATCTGCATCTACACAAAGATCATGCAAAGTTTCACAACGCATTGCTGACATAATTATGCATGAGAAAAATTAACTTCAATCAATTTTTACATAAAAGATGAGTACTTGATGTTGTTATGATGACATGTGAATGTGACAAAGATTGTATGTTGATCAAGCACATTTTATTAACATGTTTTAAATGAAAGATAGAATGAAATATAATGCAATGCAAAGAAAACATCACGAACTTGAGAAAGCTTCTAGAAATCATGAGCGTGATGACAGCAATCATTCAAATGATACTTTTAACAAGTATACTGAATCAATTTCAAACTGTGATGTCATTAAAGAATCAGATGAAAGAAAGAGAAAGTAGAAAAAAAACAAGCTCATAAAGTTCTTGCATTGAGAACAGTTACAGTATAGAGCGCAGAGAAAAGCGATAGTAAATATGAAAAGAACGTTACGCTAGCATAATGCTCGCTACATTATATAAAATCTTGCATAGACTCATAATAAGTGTTGAATCGAGTAAGAATTCAAAAAAATATGATGTTTAACATTATTTATGAGATAGTGAATTTTTATTTAACATGATGCTGATGACATGATTTGTTTTAAGATACTTAACAACATTTGCATAGATTTTTAAAGATCTGAAATGCTTTTCTTGCTGATTGCAAGCAATTTTCGCTATTTCATACATGCTTTTATAGTCTTTATGTGCAAAGCATCAAAAGATCTTATTATTAATAACTTCTGCAAATTTTAAGCTTGAAGCAATTCAAAGTAAATTTAAAGAACACACATCTGCAATTTGTAAAGAGTGACAGAGACAGATTTTAGCGCTTTTAGCGACCAATATTTCAAATATTCATTTAATCTCATGTCTCAGATTTGCGTAACTTTTAGCTGATGCATATTCATAAAAGCGTCAACATCTCTAGAACTTCTATGAGCGCAGTATGCATCTTTGATGTTTGATTCAACAAAAACGATTCTGACACTTGTAGCATTGATAGTTGCAACGTTAAATAATTAATTTGACTATCTAAATAATAGCTATTTACACAGTTTAATATATGCGCTGGGAAAGTCAATGAAGAAGTCAATGAGAAAGTCAATGAGAAAGTTAATGAGAAAGTTAATGAGGTAGAAAGTCATGTAGAATGTTCGGTATGAAGCCACGTAGAATGTACGATAGAGTCATATTTGATGCTCGATAGAAAACAAAGTTGATTCTTGAATGATGTGTAGAAAGATCAATAGAAAGCTCGGTCGAAAGGTCAGTAGAAAGGTCAATAGGTAGCTCGGTCGATAGCTCAGTAGATAGCTCAATGAAAAGCTCGATCGGAAGGTTAGTAGAAAGCTCGGTCGGTAGCTCAGTAGAACGCTCGGTCGGAAGGTCAGTAGAAAGGCGATGATAGCTCAGTAGGTAGCTCAATAGAAAGTTCGGTCGGAAGATCAGTAGAAAGCTCGGTCGATAGCTCAGTAGAACGCTCGGTCGGAAGGTCAGTAGAAAGACGATGATAGCTCAGTAGATAGCTCAATAGAAAGTTCGGTCGGAAGATCAGTAGAAAGGTCAATAGATAGCTCGATCGATAGCTCAGTAGGTAGCTCAATGAAAAGCTCGATCGGAAGGTTAGTAGAAAGCTCGGTCGGTAGCTCAGTAGAACGCTCGGTCGGAAGATCAGTAGAAAGGCGATGGTAGCTCAGTAGATAGCTCAATAGAAAGTTCGGTCGGAAGATCAGTAGAAAGCTCGGTCGATAGCTCAGTAGAACGCTCGATCGGAAGGTCAGTAGAAAGGCGATGGTAGCTCAGTAGGTAGCTCAATAGAAAGCTCGGTCGGAAGGTCAGTAGAAAGGCGATGATAGCTCAGTAGGTAGCTCAGTAGGTAGCTCAGTGAAAAGCATTGTTTGAAGCACTGTTTGACTCGTGTTATGCGCCCGATCGACGCGTTTAGTAGGGTATTTGGTAGAACTTTTAGTAGAGAGTTTGGTAGAGTATTTGGTAGAGCGTTTGGTAGAGCTTTTGGTAGAGCGTTTGGTAGGGTATTTGGTAGAGCTTTTGGTAGGAAGTTTGGTAGAGTATTTGATAGAGCGTTTGGTAGGGTATTTGGTAGAGCGTTTGGTAGGAAATTCGGTAGGGAATTCGATAGGGCGAGTAGGTGAGCGAGTAGGATGCTGAGCATGTAGGTGAGCGAGTAGATGAGCGAGCATGTAGGGTGGTGAGTAGGTGAGCGAGTAGGTGAACGATTGTCGACATATGCAACATATGCAACATATGTGGCGAAAGCGAAATTCAGCTCAGCGCATATGAACAAACGCAGATTTTACCGGCAAAAGCGAGATACAGTTCAGAGACATATGAACAAACACAGATTTTGTCGGCAAAAGCAGATCGCAGCCTAACGAGGTCAGCTTAAATCCGGATTTTATCCCGCTTTAAGCGATAAATGTCACTTTAGCTAAACTCTAAAATTTTGTTCACTTTACAAACTGTCGATGCAGTTTTAAAATTATCAAAAGCTCACAAAGCTTATAAATGTAAAGTCTTATTTTTATCAGAAAATTGCATCAATGTTGATGAAGTTCATGACACTTATAACATCAGATGAAATATCTTGTTAATTTGCATATTTTATAATTCTCTTGTGATAATACTTTTCTTTTATGATAAAGACTTAAGAGTTTATTTGAATAATAAGTTTCGCTTTTTTTATCTTCTAAGATCAAAACAAGACATTTTCGTTGAAACATATGTCATTGAATTCATAATATGATTTCAATCTTGACAAATCTTCTCTCTTTCATATGATTAAACTGATTGTCAGATTAAGTTTTGAGTTGACATTTTGAACTTGAATCAAAATTGAGTCGAATTGCTCATATTTTCAACTCAATGCAATTTGACTCAACTGAGAATTGAGTCAACTCAACTCAACTCATCAAGAACTTGAGCTTGACATCAAGAGAATTAAATATAGAATTTTTTTCGGTTTTTGACTTTTGCATTACCTTTTTGCATTATTTTTTAATAGAAAGTCATGAAGAGAAACATGAAGATCGTTTGATAGAGAATCATGACGAGAAACATGAAGAAAAACATGAAGAAGAACATGAAGAAGAACATGAAGAAAAACATGAAGAAAAAACATGAAGATTGTTTGACTTTGATAGAAAGTTATGACGAGAAAACATGATAGAAAGTCATAAAGAAGATCATGAAGACTGTTCAATTAAGCTATTTACATTTATTTAATATCTTGTTGAATCAAGTCGAGTTTTTGAATCGAGTTATCGAGTCAAGCTTCTCAACTCAACTTGAGTGCTTAAATTCAACTTCTCAACTCAACTCAACACTTTTTTCAAAAAATTTCAATTCAACTCGACACTTTTTGAGTCAAGTACTTAACTCAAACTCAAGTACTTGACTTGATGTAATCAGTCTACATATAATTAAAAGATTTCTGAATAACAAGATTTGCACACGCATCTTGATAAAATATGTCATTTGAACTGACAATGATCAGATTTACATGAGAAGCTTTTGTCAAACATCAATTCAAGAGCACTTTCTACATAAATTGAGTTCATTACTATTGTAAAATCATTGTTTTATTAGAAATTCTGTGCTAATCTTATGCAAGCATTGTGTTCAATTTACATCTCTTGCTAAGATCAATGATTCAACTTAACGTGATCACTTTAAGTTTGTCAAGTAGAGCTTGACATGATAATTACTTGTATTTACGAGGTTTTCGCACACACTGAGTTTTCACGCACGTTAATTATGACTAATTATATTAGTGCTTTTCTTAGCACGCTAAACTCAATACTGTCTAAAACTAATCTTTCTAGATTAAAGTGCATGAAAATTCAATGTGTGTTACGAGCATGCTCAGTCTTCTACTGAGATGCATATTCTTGAAGTGAGTCTAGATTTTATCAAGTTTAGTGCTTCTCTTTCTTCTGTACATATAGTCTTCGTATCTTGATAGATCTCACTCTTTAGCTTTGAATTCTCATTTATCTGATTTACTCTTCGTTTATCTGTATTTTTATGACTTGCTCTAGACATGATTCTAACATTATTCAAAGCTTCATACATATCACACGACAGTGATTTACTTTCTAACTCTACGATCGAAAGCAGAAGCTTTGCTACACGCATGTAGTAGACGTGAAACAGAAGACAACAGTTGATCTTTTTACTGAGCTCATCATCAGAACTGAAATCAGCAATTTCAGTAGAATTAGAACTTGAATTCAGAAAGTTTGATAGAAACCAGAAATTTCTAGAACCAGAAGTCGAACTCAGAAATTTCAACAGCATGAACAGAACAAGCTCTGCGACGCGTTGCAGGCACAAATCGACCCTTGATCAATTAGACTCGATTGATCAGAAGTGAGCCTGCTACAAAAGCAGATAACGATTGATCTCGTTGTCAAGCTCGTCACTCGATAGTTAGTCTGCTTGAACGATACTCGAAGTGAGTCTGCTTCAAGAACAACTCATCTGATTCAGTCACGAACCTTCTTTTATTCGTATCTTCTATGATTTATCTCTATTCACGACATTGACGACAACAGCAAAGATGATATGTACTGCAAACAGAATAGAACATATACTATATGTCTTGAGAGAATAGAACATATACTATATGCCTGAAAACACGAAGATATGAGCTGAAACTCGTTCATCGTTGAATATTTGAAGCTGAATAGAAAGAGCCTGCTTGAATGACAAGAATAGTGAGCCTGCTACAAGAGCAGATAACGATTGATCTCGTCGTCGAGTTCGGCAATTCAATAAACAAGCTCTATCGAATGCGGTAGGCACGAACGAAACAAGCTCTGCTACATGCGTGTAGTAGGCACGAAGTGATAGTGAGTCTGCTTCAAAGACGCGTTCGATATTGACCTCATCGTCAAGCTCGTCACTCGATAGTGAGTCTGCTTCAATGACACGAACAGAACAAGCTCTGCGACGCGTTGCAGGCATGAATCAGAAGACAACAGTTGATCTCTTGATTGAGTCAGTCATCGAACAGAAGACAAGCCCTACTACATGCGTGTAGTAGGCACGAACGGAACAAGCTCTGCTACATGCGTGTAGCAGGCACGAACCAGAAGACAACGATTGACCTCATCGACTGAGCCCGTCACCCGATAGTGAGCCTGCTTGAACGGCACCCGAAGTGAGCCTGCTACAATGGCACCAGAATTCGACAGTGAGCCTGCTTCAATGGCACGAAAAGAACAAGCTCTACTATGCAGTAGGTCTGAACCAGAAGTGAGCCTGCTTCAATGGCATCCGACAAGAAGGAATAGGCTTGGAACGCCTGATGGAATGAGCTTGGAACGCTCTATGTCAAGAAGGAATAGGCTTGGAACGCCTGGTGGAATGAGCTTGGAACGCTCGATGGAATGAGCTTGGAACGCTCGAATAGAACGGTAACGGAACGGACAAGAAAGAAAGAACTGATTGAAGCAATGGGGTCATTGCTTGACTGAGGGGAGGGAGTAATGTTACGAGCGTGCCCAGCCTTCTACTGAGACGCGCGTTCTCGGAGCGGGCCTAGGCCCTATCGGGCCTAGCGCTCCCCATCCTTCTTTACATATAGCCTTCGCACCTCGATAGACCTCGCTCTTTAGCTTTGAATCCTCGTTTACCTGGTTTACCCTTCGTTTACGGAGCATGACGAGCTATGTTCTCGGAATGCCAAGACCCAGCCACTGTAATTTACATGTAATCTAGTCTTAGTGCTTGGAGATAGATAAGTCCGATAATACTGATTTGGAACCCAAACCTTCCATTTGCCTACCAATTATCATCATCTACCTTCTCTATCATCTCTACCTCTTCTATCTCTACATCAGGCTCATCTGCCTGATTTATAGACTCCTTCACGTCGTCGTCGTCGTCGCCAGGCTTAAATCCTGCTTTTCGACGTGCATAACGTTCCTTTCGC
>JAABUV010002630.1_pt1 | contig 23950 bp, 21 predicted proteins | sample 5559971 | NCBI WGS metagenome assembly JAABUV01 (sample SAMN10711881, study PRJNA513362) | rock metagenome | isolation source: Antarctica rocks | place: Antarctica: Victoria Land, Knobhead nord | collected 2015-12-19
TGATTGTACTGAGTAATTCTTTCCTTCTCTTGATTTGACTTGTGTCACGTAGACGTTGAATGAACTGTTAGTATAGACGTGCGATCGCAATCGTTCGATGTTTGACTCTGATCAATGAAAGAGAATGTGTTCTGATCGTTCTCTTGAGCTCTCGATTTTTCACGTGAATAGATGAATGACTTGACGTCAAGTAAAGAAGATGAGCTCAAGCTCTTTCAGTATATCAGCGTGATTGACGAGTCACTACTTCTTCGAGCACTGTAGTTACGTCTCTCAATACTTGAAACGACTATTCTACCTGATATCTTTTCATCAATTACTCGACGACACTGTCGATGTGATGAAGACGTTTCGATATCGACGCAGTCGACGAGTCGCAAATTCTTCGACCACTTGTAGTCACAACTCGCAGACTCTTCATCTGAATTGTCTTTTTCACTAGTAGTATCTTCTCATCTCTTACTGACATCGACATGTCATTAATCTTCTTCGTAGATTGATTGTGACTGTTAGAAGAAGTGTTGTCGCGTGGGTGAAAACTCTGCACGACGACTTTTCTGATCACGCAACGTTCTAACATCGTTTGAACTGCGTCGAATTGAGATCTCTTAACTCTTTTGACTTCTATTCGAACACAGAATAGAATCAAAAGATTCGTAGTCGACATCACGTACAGGTGAATCTCGTTGCCAGTCAATTTATTATTATTATTATTATTATTATTATTATTATTATCATATAAATGATTGAATCACTGTTTATTAAAGAATGAAGACTGAAAGATTGATTCTGAGAGATGAGATGAGTGTTAATTAGAAACAACTTTTCAAAGTAATTTTCTTTCAATAGAATTTCATCTAGTTTGCATAAAGATATAACTTTTATCTTTTTAATGACTTTTGAAGAGATGACTAGTTTTTTTAATCGAAATTCGAATTGAAATTGAAGTAATCATATTCATTGTTCACTGCATTAATTTTAGTAGATCAATCAAGACACTTTTTAAAGCTATGATTTAATTTATGACATATGAAACAACTTTCAACTAGAATATCTGCTTCTTTGACGTTAGTTGAAATCGCGTCACACAACTTTAGCTGATCAGACTTCAAGTCATCAACGTTTCAACAAATTCAGCTAAAATTGACTACAAGCTCATTAAGCTAGCATCAGTTAAAAACATATGTTTAGTTGAGCTTCTAGCTTGCAAGCTTCAACAGCACACTCATCAATGACTAATAGCTAGCTACAAGCGCTTGTATTTTTTGATGACAGTTATTTGCTCAAAAGACATCAATTGCTCAAAAGATATAATGTGCAATACATGTTCACTTTTCATACATTTCTACATTCAAGATTCGTATGTAATCAAATAAATCATTTGATAAATTGATTATTTAAGTAGCTATTTAATCATTTATTTAAACATGAAGAATGCTTGGTAAAGAATCATGTAAAGAGTTATGAAGAATGCTTGATAGAAAAACATGAAGAATGCTCAGTAGAAAAACATGAAGAATGCTTGATAGAAAAACATGAAGAGTGCTTGGTAGAAAAATATGAAGAATGCTTGATAGAGTGCTTGGTAGAAAAACATGAAGAGTGCTTGATAGAAAAACATGAAGAACGCTTGATAAAGAAACATAAAGAGTGCTTAATAGAGTGCTTGATAGAAAAACATGAAGAGTGCTTGATAGAGAAACATGAAGAGCGCTTGATAGAAAGTCATGTAGAAAGTCATGTAGAAAGTCATATAGAAAGCATTGTTTAACTTATGTTATGCGCTCAATCGACGCGTATTTTGAAGCATGTAGAATGTTTGATAAAGCATTTGATAGAAAGCTCAGTCAATAGCTCAATAAATAGCTCAGTAGAAAGATTGATAGAAAGATTGATAGAAAGATCAGTAGAAAGATCGGTTGAAAAATCAGTAGAAAGCTCACTAAATGACTTAATCAAAAGATCAGTAGAAAGATTGATCAAAAGATCAGTAGAAAGCTCAGTAAAAAGCTCAATAAAAAGCATTGTTTAAAGCACTGTTTGACTCATGTTATGCGCTTAATCAACGCGTCTTTTGAAGCATGTTTTGAAGTGAGTAGACTGACTAGTAGATGAACGAGTTGATAGCTGAGTTGATAGCTGAGTTAATAGTTGAGTTAATAGCTGAGTTAATAGCTGAGTTGATAGCTGAGTTGATAGCTAAGTTGATAACTGAGTTGATAACTGAGTTAATAGTTGAACATGTTGATATTTTGATTGTTGTTGTTCTAGAAAGTAGAAACTATGAAGGAAAAAAGAAGATGAAAACTTCAAACTCTCTAGCGTCAGCTTTATAAAGCTTGAAGCGAAGATTATCGAGTAGATAGCTGAGCATGTAAAATGACAAGTAGATAGAAAGTCATGTAGAAAGCATTGTTTGAAGCATTGTTTAACGTGTTTTATGCGCTCGATTGACACATTTGATAAAAAGTAAAATGAAGAGTAGATAAATGAGTAGAGTAAAGAGTAGATGAGCGAGTAAATAAATGAGTAGAGTGAAAAGTAAATGAGCGAGTAAATAAACGAGTAGAATGAAGAGTAAATAAGCGAGTAAATAGATGAGTAGAATGAAAAGTAGATAAGTGAGTAAATAAATGAGTAGAATGAAGAGTAGTGTTAAATCAGCTAAATCAGCTTGTAGCTGATTTATGTAGCATGTAAGTTAATCAATGATGCAAACTCAGCTGACAGTTAACTTGTAGCAAATGTCTCATTTAGTAGCTAGCATATGCATCTCAAATGCATTAGTATTGAATGAACTCTGCTCACTGACTCACAAGCTATTTAAGCTCTTTGTCAAAATGTTGATGAGTGATTGACTGACTGAGTGATAACAGTCGCTTTATGAAAGATACTTTTAGAAAGATCATTAACATGTTTGATCTTGTTCTTGATCTTTTAAATGACTCGCTGATCATTATTTAAATGAATCAGATAGAAATGAATTTCTTTTAAAGAATCAGATTGAACTAGTTGATTTACTCAAATGAATTGAAGATGAAGATGTATTTTATTCTTCAGATCAGCAATCAGTTGCTTCTCATAATAGTTTAGATAGAAAAAAAGACGTTGAAACTAAGTATAGAATTCATTGAATTTCTTAAATCTCTGAATTAAGTTGTAATATTTTCTAGAAAAGTTGACTTTCTTATTTGAGTTATTGAACAACTGAGCTAGCTCTTTTAAAAGATCGTCGACAATTCTATAGAAATTAACATAGTCACGTTTACATTTAGCTTGAGTGATCTTAGCTGTGTCATCAAATAATCTAGAATGTATATAGTTTAATTTGACTCATTCATTAGAAAAGAGATCAACGTTGATCTTTAGTTTATTCTGAATTTTTTCGTATTAATTCTTTCAAGTAGAGTTCTTTTCATCAGTAAACAGCGAAGAATTAGGTATTTTTTGAGATCTAGAACACTCAGAGTAGATGAAATCAGAAAAAGTGTTTTCTTTAGCTTGAAGTCTAGTCTTCAACTCTTTGATTTTGTCTTCTTGTTGTTTATTTAACTCATAGAGTTAATTTGTTTCTTCATCAAGAGCTAGACTTCAAGTCTTTCAGATTTCATAAAACACGAGAGATATTATTGTTTCAGTGAATGATTCATCATCTTCATGAATGAATAATGCAGCACTTGATGATTTCATTCGTGATTTCAATGAATCAGCATCAGAAGTTTGAGAGAAACGATTTCGAAATTCTTCAAAACACTTTTCAGTAAATGAATGACTAAACATGATGAGATTTGTTTGAAAGAAGATCGAATGAATGATGATGCTTAATGATTGAAGAAGAAGAACGTATAGAATGATGTTTAATCTTCAATAAAGAAAATGAGATTTGTTTGTTGATTGATTTAATTGATTCTTTAGCAAACAATTGTTACGAAGCATGTCGACATTGAATAAAGTCTAGTCAATAGACTCTAGAGATTTCGATATGTGAACAAGAAACAGCAATGTTTCAAATTGAAATATGCTGAAACATTTCATCTATTCAAGCTCTAGCAAATCGACTACTTCGCCTCTTTGTTCGATCTACTATAGATACAGCTCAAAACTGTCTTCTTTCTTCTGTATTCTTAGTTTCCTAGTTAGAGCTATCTCTATTGATCAAACATTCTATTCAGCTACGCACTATCTCGCTGCAGTGTGATTAGATTCTAGGCACGATTTCAACAACAATGAAGATTCTTTATCATTGAATCTATTGATCGATTTGATTCTTGAGTAATTCACGAAGATTCTTTATCATGATTTTCATAATTGAGTGAACTTTGCGTACTTAATGAGCAATAAGTAGTCTAGTAATTCAAACAGTCTTGTTGTTAATTCTATTCAATTCTTTAATGTTGTTCTATCTTTCAATTATCATTGATTATCAGGTAAATGAATTTCTTTAAACTCATTCTGTCTAGACAAGTATGTTGAATGAGTAATGAGATCAATATCTGTTGAGATCATGCTTAGAAACTAATCAGAGTGCGTGCATGATTAGAATGTTTGATCTATAAAGATAGCTATAACTAAGACTTTAAGAATACAGAAGAAAGAAGATACAAAAAGCAAGAAGAACATGCTCTATATAGTAGTTATTCAGATTGACGCTAGTCTCAAAGAGAACGTGTTGAAACACAAGAAAAATGTTGATTTGAAAGATGTTTATGACACAAAGAAATGTATTTATCATAGATATTTATTAATTACTTGTAACACAAAGAAGTGTGTTTGTTATAAAAGACAATAGAAGCTGATTAGAAGATGTTAAAGAAGAAAAAAGATGTTGAGTTATATCTGAGTTAAATCTGAGTCAGATTCAAATCAGATCTTGACTAAATCTTGACTAATTCTAATCATTACATAAAGAACTCGCTGTTACAAGTGTATCAAGACTGAAAAAGACTGAAGTTCTAATCAATTCGCAGAATACGCTAGCGAGTACTCTGCGTATTGATTAAAACTAGTCAATGTCTCTAGCTCAGATCTGACTCAGTCTTTATTTTCTTTTCTCAACATCTTTTTGTTCAACATCATCTTTCTTTCTACATCACATTCTACTCATGTCATAAACACATTCTCTTCAGACTTAGCACAGTCTCTGAATATTACTTAAATAGAAGCTTTTGTACTCATCTTCTTCTGTATTCTTAATATTCAGTTATAGTTATTTCTAAAGATTAAGCACTATTCAACTTTGACTTTCGCTGATTGACTCATTTAGACACGATTCTGACATTATATTAAGAATTCATTAATCACAAGATACTGATCTCATTACTCATTCAACATACTTGTACAGACAGAACGAGTCTAAAGAAATTCATTTACTTGATGATTAATGCAATTGAAAGACTGAACAACATTAAAGAGTTTAATAGAATCAACAATGAGACTGTTTGAATTGCTAGACAACTTATCACTCACTAAGTACACAAAGTTTATTCAATCAAGAGAATCAACTCATTCTCATAAAACAGACGAGTGAAAATAAGCTGTTCAACTCGATTAAAAGAATCGACGATAAAGAACCTTCGTGAATTGCTTGAGAATCACTCAAAAACTCACAAATTAAAAATATTTCTCTAATCAACAACATTTTCTTCTGAAGATTAAACACTTGATCATACATCTTCATTAATACTGTTGAGCATCATCATTCGCTTAATCTCGTTCTTTCTTCAAATTTTATTATGTCAAAACATTCATCTATCAAAGAACATTTCAAAGAATTTCAAAGTTGCTTTTCTTAAACTTCTGAAACTGATTTATTGAAATTCTCTAGTGCTGAATCATTCATCAATGAAGATGACGAGTCATTCACTGAAACAGTAATATTCTCTGTTTCTATTGAAAACTGAAAGACTCAATGCATGATTCTCGACAGAGAAACAAATCAACTCAACGAGCTGAGTAATCAATGAGACAACGAAATCAAAGAGTTGAAGACTAGACTTCAAACTAAAGAAATCACTTCTTCTGATTTCATTTACTCTGAGCATTCTAAATCTCAGAAAATATCTGATTCTTTCTGATTTACTGATGAAAAGAATTCTACTTGAGAAAACTGATACGACAAAATTCAGAATAAACTAGAGATCAATGTTGATCTCTTTTCAAATGAACAAGTCAAACTGAGCTATGTACATTTCAGATTATTTAATGACGCAGTTGATGTCACTCAATCTAGATGCAAACATGACTGTGTCAATCTTTATAAGATCATCGATAATCTTTTGAAAGAACTAGCTGAGTTGTTCAATGATTCAGATAAGAAAGTCAACTTTCGTAGAAAATACTACAACTTGATTCAAGAATCAAAGAAGTTCAGCGAGTTTTACACTCAGTTTCAACAATTATCTTTCTATCTGAAGTATCATGAAAAGCAACTGATCGTTGATTTGAAAGATAAAATAAATTCTCGTCTTTGATTCATTTGAATAAATCAATTAGTTCAATCTGATTCTCTTATAGAGATTCATTTCTATCTGATTCATTTGAATAATGATCAGCGAGTCATTTAAAAAATCAAGAACAAAGTTAATCTCATCAAACATGTTGATGATCTGTCAAAGATCATCTTTCATAAAGCTGTTATTACTCAGTCAGTTGATCATTCAAAATCTGATCATTTAAAGTTGCGTGACGCGATTTTAACTAGCGTCAAAGAAGCAGACATTCTAGTCAAAACCTGTTTCATATGTTATAAATCAGATCATAGCTTTAAAGAGTGTTCTGATCGATCTACTAGAATCAATGCAGTGAACAATGAATATAATCACTTCAAGTTCAATTTCAATTCAAATTTCGATTTAAAAAACTAATCATTTTTTCAAAAGTCATCAAAGAGATAAAGATTATATCTTTGTGCAAACTAGACGAAATTCTATCAGAAGAGAATTACTTTGAAAAGTCATTTTTAATTGACATTTTTCTCAACTCTCAGAATCAATCTTTTAGTCTTTGTTCTCTGATAGACAGTGATTCAGTCACTCATATGCTCATACACGTTAATTTAGTCAATAAAGTATGCAAGAAACTAGAAATTCAATCTATATCACTGACAAAAAAGAAGTTAATAAGAGACTATGATGAGAAGATATTTAAGAAAATCATCATTCATAAAATTCTATTCAATCTCATCATCGAAAGTCATAAGAAATTGACTGTATCAATGCTGATAACTGATATCAATCATCATGAAGTCATATTAAGTAAACTCTGAATGAATAAAAATGAAATATTATTGAATATGTGAAATGACGTCATTGTTTTTTTGAATCAATTCAATACTTCTATTTCAATTTTTTCAATTTCTCTTAATTCAAAGCATTTAAGTTGATCGCGATCAACTTCACTTTCTTCTATCATTCAGACTAAGACTTCTATTATGCTTAAATGATCTGTTTCAACTAAAACTAAGAAAGAATTCTTCTTGATTCAAAGCATAAATGCAGCTTCGTTCAAAACTTTACTGAATTAATTAAAGAAAAATCAGATTGAAGTCTTTGCTTTATTCATGACTGATATTGATAGAGAAATTGCGTACAATACTCAGTGCAATTTGAACATTTTAAACGTCTTTTTAATGAATGAAATGACTCAGAATTTGAAAGATATTAAAGTCAAACTGTTATCAGAATATCATAAGTTTCTAAATGTTTTTGATCAAGTTCAATTGAATAAACTATCTTCTCATCGCTTCTATGATCATAAAATTGAACTCATCAGTGATTCAACATTCTCTTGCTGTTGAGTTTATTGAATGTTCTCTGTCAAACTTCTGAAAGTAAAGAAGTACTTAAACGAGAATTTGTTGAAGAAATTCATCACTTCTAGTCAGATTCTTTATTTCTTTCTCGTTCTATTCACTTTCAAAGCAAATGAAGATCTTCAATTCTGCATGAACTATTAAAAGCTAAATGTCATTTTTAAAAGAAATAAATATTCTTTATCGCTGATAGACAAGATCATTGATAAAATAGTGAATTGCAAGCATCTGACTAGATTGAACATCATATCAGCATTCAACAAACTTCAAATGCATCTTGATAGTGAGAATTACATCACTTTTATCACTGCTTTAGAAGCATATAAATACAAGATGCTATCATTCAAACTGACTAATGAATCAATCTTTTTTCAGCAATATATGAATGATATTTTATGAGACTTTCTGAATGACTTTTGTCAAGTCTATCTAAATGACATTCTCATTTATAGCAAAACAAGAAAGAAACATAAAGATCACGTCAAACTAGTATTGAGTCAACTACGTGAAGCTGAACTGCAGATGAATATTCAAAAGTGCAAATTCAATGTAGAAGAGACTGTTTTTCTAGAAATCATTGTATCAGAATTAGATCTTCGTATGAATTTCAGTAAAGTAACAGTCATAGTCAGCTGAATCACTTCAATCAATCTAAAAGAAATTTAAAGCTTCGTGAGATTTATTAACTTCTATCATTGTTTCATTAAGAACTTCTCGAAGCTAATCAAATCATTCACTCAGTTGACTAGAAAAAACACATCTTTTGTTTGAAACAATGTCTGTGTTTAAGTCTTTGACAATCTAAAGAAACAAGTCAGCTTAATCTCAGTACTTCGTCACTTTGATCTCAAACAACAAGCTATTCTGAAGATCGATGCTTTAAACTATGTAAAAGATGAAATACTATCTCAGTATGATGATGAGAGAGTTCTTCATTCAATGATCTTCTACAGTAAAAGCATGATTCTTGCTGAAATCAATTATCACATTTATGACAAGAAATTGCTAGTCATTATTCAATGCTTTGAACATTGATGACTTGAGCTGAATTGCATTGAACTACTCATTCAGATATTCATCAATCATTAAGCTTTGAAAATCTTCATGAAAAATAAACAGTTGAGTCAACAACAAGTCAACTATCTGAACATTCTGTTAAAGTTCAACTTTCAGATCATTTTTAAATTAGGCAAAATGAATACTAAAGTCAATGCTTTAACTTAAATATTTTTAGCAAACATCTTTGAATCAGCTCAACAACTTGAAGATCATTTTCAGATGATTCTGACTCTTGATAAAGTTAATGTTTTACTTGTTGAATTGAAAGCAAATCTTTATCAGTGAATGCATATGATCAATCAAATAAATGAGTTCTGCAATGAATATAAACAAGCTATGAACAAGAACAAGCTCAAATTTCATATCATTAAATTGAAGAACTGCAAAATCATTAACAGCGTTCTTTTTAGAAAAGACTTACTGTGAGTTTTCAAGAATATGCATACGAAACTGCTACAGAAAATTCATGATCAGTTCTTAATCTTTCATCTTGATACTAAATAAACTATTGATCTAATTCAACGATTCTACTAATGATCAGATCATTGAGTCACAGTCAGACAGTACATTTGAAACTGTCATGTCTGTCAGCGAAGCAAAGTCTCTAGAAATAGCATCAATGAACTTCATCATCTTCTACTCATTTCACAAGAACGCTGAAAAGATATAGTTATGAACTTCATTACTGAGCTATCTCTATCAGAAGACTATAACGTCATTTGCACAATTATATGTTGTTTCATCAAAGAATGTCACTATGTTTTCTGTCATTGAGAAGATGATAACATCTCAGTCGAAGAAACGGTTTGAATTATGCTATGAAATATTTATCGACTGCATGATTTACTCAGTTCTATTGTTTCAAACAGAGACTTTCAATTTATATCAACTATGTGAAAAAGTCTTTGCAAGCGACTGAGAATCACAGCTAGTTTATTCACAGTCTATCATTTGAAGATCAATGATCAGACAAAACGAGTCAATCAAGACGTTGAATGCAAACTTAGAATCTACTGCAATTACATGCAGAATGACTGAGTCAAATGAATATTTATAGTGAAATTCAGCAACAATTTCAATATCTTCTTGATCATCTCAATGATTTCTTTCTACTTCAATAAAGATTTTCACTTTTGAATGAGTTTTGATTCAGATACAACTGACTACGAAATTACTTGTGAACGATTGAAAGCTAGAAAAGCAAATGATATTGTCATTTGAATGAAAGAGTTACTGAGCTTCAATCATCAACAATTGAAAAAGATGAAGCTGAGCATTGAAACACAGATCAATAAACATAAATGAGATGTCATTTATGAAGTAAAGAACTGAATTTGACTATTCTTCAGAAACATCAAAATCATGAGATCATGCAAAGATTTGAAAGACAAACAACTAGAATTATATCAGATCACTGTCAAAGCGAAGATCTTCTATCATCTTCATCTATCAGTCAGCATGAAGCATCTGCATTCGATGTTTAATTCAAAGCTACTGCGATCATATTCAGAAGATTCTCTATCAAAACAACATGCAAAATCTCTTAAACTCATCATTATTAATGAAGATGACGATGAACATTGAAAGATAAATGACATTCTGAACTTCAGATGCTATCAAGGTCAAATACAGTACAAAATCAAATGAAAAGATCTAGATAGAAATGATGAATGATACTATGTCAATAAAGATGAATTCAATGACTTCAAGAAAGTTTTGAATGAATTTCATATGCTATACTCAAGAAAGTCACGCTAGTATCGAAATAACTCAATAAGAAAGCAAGCAAATGAGCTACATTCATGCAAACATGAATTTTCAAAGAGAGAGATAATGTTACGAGCGTATCAAGACTGAAAAAGACTGAAGCTTTAATCAATTCGCAAAGTACGCTAGCAAGTACTCTGCGTATTGATTAGAGCTAGTCAATGTTTCTAGCTCAGATCTGACTCAGTCTTTATTTTCTTTTTTCAACATTTCTTTGTTTAACATCATCTTTCTTTCTACATCACATTCTACTCATCTCACAAACACATTTTCTTCAAGCTTAACACAGTCTCTGAATATTACTTAAATAAAAGCTTTTATACTCATCTTCTTCTGTATTCTTAATATTCAGTTATAGTTATTTCTAAAGATCAAGCATTATTCAATTCTGACTTTCGCTGATTGACTCATTTAAACATGATTCTGACACTTGCTAGCGTTCACTGCAAATTGATTAAAGCTTCAGTCTTGTTCAGTCTTAATATGCTCGTAACATTACTCTCTTCTTTGAAAATTTATGTTTGCATGAATAAAACAAATGAAACGCAAAAATTTTCACTGTTTTTCAATTTAGTGTAACTTGTCTGAATAAAGCTTATGAAATTCAACTAAAACTTCTTTCGAGTTCTTGAATTTTTCTTTATCAACATAGTATCATTCATCATCTTGATTTAATCTTGTTCATTTGATCTTGTATTGTATTCAATCTTAATATTGTTTAAAGTTTAAAATATCATTTATCTTTCAATGCTCATTATCTTTAATAGTGAGAGATTTAAATGATTCTGAATGCTGTTTTGATAAGAAGTTGTCAAAATGAGAATGTAATAGCTTTGAACTGAACATCAAATACAGCTGCTTCATGCTTATTGATAAATGAAAATGATAAAAGATTTCAACTTTAACAGTGATTTGATAGAGTTTTAACTGTTTATCTTTCAAATTCTTACATGATCTAATTATCTTTATGTTTCTAGAGAATAATTAAACTCAGTCATTTACTTCATAAATGATGTTTCATCTATGTTTATTGATCTGAGCTTCGATGATCTGCTTCATCTTTTTCAATTGCTGATGATCAAAAATAAGAAGCTCTTTCATTTAAATGATAATATCATTTGCTTTTCTAGCTTCAAGACATTCATGAATAGTTTTGTAGTTAGTTGTATTTGAATCGAAACTCATTCTTGAGTGAAAACTCTTATTGAAGTAGAACGAAGTCATTGAGATGATTAAGAAGATATTGAAATTTTCGTTGAATTTCATCATTGAAAGTCATTTTGCTCAGTCGTTCTGCATGTAATTACAGTAAATTCTAAGTTTGCCTTCAACATCTTGATTGACTCGCTTCGATTGATCATCAATCTCAGAATGATAAGCTGTTAATAAACTAGCTGTGATCTTTAGTCACTTGCAAAGACTTTGTTACATGATTGATATAAACTGAAAGTCTTTGTTCTAGACTGATTGCATCAAGTTGAGTACTTGAGTTTAAATCAAGTACTCGACTTGAAAAGTGTTAAGTTGAGTTGAAATTTTTTTGAAAAAGTGTTGAGTTGAATTGAGAAGTTAAACTCAAGCACTCAAGTTGAATTGAGAAGCTTGACTCGACAACTTAACTCAAAAACTCGACTCGACTCGACAAGATATTAGATAGATGTAAATAGCTTAATTAAATAGTCTACATAATTTCTCTTTATGACTTTCTATCATGTTTTTCTGTCATGTTTTTCATCATGTTTCTCTTCATGTTTCTCTTCATGTTTCTCTTCATGTTTCTCTTCATGTTTCTCTTCATGTTTCTTTTTATGTTTCTCGTCATGATCTTCTATCAAACAGTCTTCATGATTTCTCGTCATGACTTTCTAACAAACAATCTTCATGTTTTTTCTTCATGACTCTCTATCATGATTCTCTATCATGACTTTCTATCATGACTTTCTATCAAACAATCTTCATGTTTCTCTTCATGTTCTTTTTTATGTTTCTCTTTATGTTTTTCTTTATGACTTTCTATCAAACGATCTTCATGTTTTCCCTTCATGACTTTCTATCAAAAAGATAATGCAAAAAGATAATGCAAAAGTCGGAAAAATTTCTATATTTAGCTTTCTTGATGTTAAGCTCAAGTTCTTGACGAGTCAGGTTGAATTGACTCGATTTCTAGTTGAGTCGAGTTGAATCAAGTTGAAAATATGCTCAACTCAACTCAAGTCGAGTTGAAAATGTGAGCAACTTAACTTCAGGTTGAGTTGAATTCAAAATGTCAACTCGAAACTTGACTTAATGATCAGTTTACTCTGTTCAAAACAATAGAACTAGATAAATCATGAAGTCAATAGACGTTTCATAACATGATTCAAACCGTTTCTTCAATAAAAATGTCATTGTCTTCTCAATGACAGAAAACATAGTGATGTTTCTTGATGAAATGACTTATGATTATGCAAATGACGTTATAATCTTTCGATAGAGATAGCTTAGTGATGAAGTTCATAGCTATATCTTTTCAGCGTTTCTGTGAAATCAATAGAGAATGAAGAAGTTTATTGATGCTATCTCTAGATGTCTTGCTTCGTTGACAGACATGACAGTTTCAAATGTAACGTTTAATCATTGCTTAATGATCTGATCAATAGTAGAAACGTTGAACTAAATCAGTAGTTCTTCAATTTTCAGAATGAGAGATGAAAGACTGATCATGAATTTTCTTTAGCAATTTTATATGCATATTCTCAGAAACTCACAGTAGATCTTTTCTGAACAGAACGTCGTCAATGATCTTGCAGTGCTTCAATTCAATGCTATGTAGCTTGAGCTTGTTTTCGCTTATAGCTTGTTTATACTCATTGCAAAGCTCATTTGTCTTGTTGACATCTTTTACTCATTGATAGAGATCAACTTCAGATTCAATAGCTAGAATATTTATTCTATTGAATGTCAGAATGATTTAATAATGATTTTCAGTACGCTGAGTTAATTTAAAGATGTTGATCAAAGACATTCTGATTAAAGCATCAACTTTAGTGTTCATTTTATCTGATCAAAAAATGATCTGAAAGTTAAACTTAAATAGAATGTCTAGATAATTGACTTGATGTTGAGTTAACTGTTTATTTTTCATGAAGATCTTCAAAGTCTGATGATCAATGAATATCTGAATGAGTAATTCAATGCATTCAAGCTCAAGTCTTCAGTGTTTGAAACATCAAATAATGACTAGCAATTTCTTGTCATAGATGTGATAATTGCATTCAGCGAAAATCATGCTCTTGATATAAAAGACTATCAAGTGAAGAACTCTTTTATCATCATACTGAAATAGAATTTCATCTTTGACGTAGTCAGATGCATCAATTTTCAGAATAGTCTGTTGTTTTGAATCAAAATGTTGTAGAATTGAAATTAAGCTGACTTGTTTTCTTAAATCATCAAAAGCTTGAACACAGACTTTATTTTAAACAAAAGACGTGTTTTTTCTAGTCAACTGAATGAATGATTTGACTAGCTTCGAGAAGTTTTTAATGAAACGATGATAGAAGTTAACAAATCTCACGAAGCTCTGAACTTCTTTTAGATTGATCGACGTAGTTTAGTTTACTATGACTTTCACTTTGATAGAATTCATACGAAGATTTTGTTCTGAAACTATGACTTTTAGAAAGACAGTTTCTTCTACGTTGAATTTGCACTTTCAAATATTTATCTGTAGATCAGCTTCTTGCAAGCGATTCAATATCATTTTGACATGTTGTTTATGTTCTCATTGAGTTTTGCTGTAGATCAGAATGTTGTTTAGATAGACTTAACAAAAGTCATTTAGAAAGTTTCAAAGAATGTCATTCATATACTGCTGAAACAAGGCAGAATCATTGATAATTTCAAAAAATAACATCTTTGATTTGTACGCTTTTAAAGCGATGATAAAGATAATGTAATTCTCACTATCAGAATGCATTCACAGTTTGTTGAAAGTTGAAATGATATTTAATTGAATCAGATGCTTGCAATCAACTATTTTGTTAATCATCTCATCTATGAGTGATAGAGAATAGTGATTTCTTTTGATAATAGCATTGAGCTTTCGATAGTCAACGCAGAATCATAGATCTTCATTTGCTTTTAAGATGAACAGAACGAGTGAGAAATACGAAGCTTTGCTAGAGATTATAAATTCTTTGAAAAGATTTTCATTCAGATATTTCTTTATTTTCTGAAGCTTGTAAAGAGACATTTAATATGCTTGACAGCAAGATGATGTTGCGTCACTAGTAAGCTTTATCTTATGATCATATGAATGATGAGACGATAGCTTGTTTGCTTAAACTTGATCAAAGACATCTAGAAAATCTTGATACTTTAATGATAGCTTGACTTTAACATTCTCTAGATTCTGAGTCATTTCATTAACTGAGAAGATGTTTATGACATTTAATTTGCATTGAGTATTGTAAATGATTTCTCTATCGATGTCTTTGATGAACATAGCAAAAATCTCGATCTGATTCTTCTTTTTTCGTTTTACTAGTGCTTGAAAAGAGACGACGTTTATGTTTTGAATCGAAAATGACTCTTTCTGAATGATTAAAACTGAGTGCTTGAGCATCTTAAAGATCTTGCTGTGAGCTGCTGAAGAGATTGAAGTTAATTGTGATTAACTTGAATGCTTTGTATTTAATGAAATTGAAAAAATCGAAATAGAAATATTTAATTGATCAGAAAATACGATAGTATCATGTCTCATGTTCAATAATATTTCATTTTTATTCATTCAGAGTTTGCTCAATATAGCTTCATGATGCTCAATATTAGTTATCAGCATTGACATAGTCAATTTCTTATGACTTTTGATCGTAAGATTGAGTAGAATCTTATGAGTTATAGTTTTTTTAGCTAGCTTTTCATCATAGTCTTGTATTAACTTCTCTTTTGCTAGTAATATAGATTGTATTTCAAGTTTCTGATATATTTTATTGACTAGCTTGTCATGTATTAGCGTGTAGATGACGAAATCACTATCTATCAAAGAGCGAAGACTGAAAGAATTGCTCTGAAAGATAAAAGAAACATTGATCAGAAATGACTTTTTAAAATAGTTTTCTTTCAATAGAACTTTGATTTGACTGCACAAAGATATGATCTTTATCTCTTTAATAACTTTGAAAGAGATAGCTAGTTTTTTTGAATCAGAATCTGACTCAAAGTTCAATGTAAATTGATCAAACTCATCATCTTCTAATGCATTGATTCTTAAGATTCAATCAGAGCATTCTTTAGAGAAATAATCTGACTTATGATAAATGAAGCAGCTTTCAGTTTGTAGATCTGTCTCTTTGATGCTAGTCAAAGTCGCGTCACACGATTTTGAATGATTAACAAGTGTAGTGACTTTGATCTTTTTATAAGAATTCAATGAATCTCATTTCTCAGCAAAGATGACTTGCTTTCTGACTTTGATCAGAGATTTCTTTTCTTTGATGTCATTCATGACTCGATGCTCATTGTTCAAATGAATCAAATAATCACGAATTTCATTCAAAGATTCTGACTGAATCAATTGACTACTTCAAGCTGCATGAAAATGATAAACTATCTTGTCTTGTAAATCAATAATCAATTGCTTTTCGTGATACTCTAGATAGAAGAATAGACGTTAAAATATCAAATAGAAGTCATTGAATTTGCTCTTTTCTTGAAAGAAATTAGCATATTTTCTTCGAAAGTTTGTCTCTTTGTTGAAATCATCATAAAGCTGAGCAAGTTCATTTAACAGATCATCAACTATAACATAAAGATTCAATGAATTTTGTTGATGTTGAGTTAAAGTAATCTTGACTGCGTCTTCTTTGATTCTGAAGTGAATGTAAATCAGAATAACTTTATTGATATCAAAATGATTGACATTGATTTCTAGCTTGTCACGAATCTTTTCTTGTCAATTATTTCAGATAAATTCTTCTTCATCAGTAAACAGAGATAAATTCAAAAGCTTTTGAAATCGCTTGAAGAAATTGAACAAAGTAGAAGAAGAAGAAGTGACTTTTTTAAATGATTGCAGTTGATGTTGCAATTCAGTCACTTGATTTCAAAAAATCTGATTTAATTGATTTAAGTGTTCTTTGACTTTATTTATTTTCTCGAAACGAGTTTTTCATATTTGTTCACTTAATATCTTGTCAAATAGCTCACAAGCTTTCACATTTAGATCTCATTGAGTTTGAAAACTGTTCAAATCTTCTAGAAAAACTTCTGAGTCTTGTTCAACTCAGTGTTGTAGCTGCTTTACATTTTTTATATCTCATGAAGTAGAAGCTTCACAAGATTCATCAAAAGTTTGAGAATAAGACAAAGAATATTGATGTTTTCATACAACATTGATTCTAAAATATTTTAATATGCGAAGTGATAACTCAGAATAAATGACTGAATCTGTAGTGTCAGAAGAAATAAAGCTTTGATTACTCTTGAAGAAATTGTTCACAGATGATTAAGTCATAGTGAAGAGTTGATGATTGAGTGAAAAACGATGCTCAATAGTATGTAGTAAGATCATTTGTTAAAGTGTTTAGTCTTCAAAGAAGAGTGTTGCTGATTTAAGAAAAGTTTTTTGTGATTCTCAAGCAATCAACGAAGATTCTTTATCGTTGATTCTATTAATCGATTTGAACTGATGCTACTGACTGAGCGATAGATTCTTTAGCAATCACATGATCATATATTCTCATTGATTCTATTGATTTCTTGATGTTATTCTGTCTTTCAATATCATCAATCATCAGATACACAAATTTCTTTATACTCATCTTGTTGTCAGTCAAGTGAACTTGAATGAATAATGAGATCAGTATCATGTGATTAACGAATTCTTAAAGTAATGTTGAAATCGTGTCTAGAAACTAATCAGAGTGCATGCGTAACTAGAATGTTTAATCTACAAAGATAATTATAACTAAGACTTTAAGAATACAGAAGAAAGAAGATACAAAAAGCAAGAAGAACATGCTTTATATAGTAGTTATTCAGATCAACGTTAGTCTCAAAGAGAACATGTTGAAACACAAGAAAGATGTTGATTCAAAAGATGTTTATGACACAAAGAAATGTGTTTATCATAAACATTTGTTAACTACTTGTAACACAAAGAAGTGTGTTTATCATAGAAGATAATAAAAGCTGATTAGAAGATGCTAGAAAAGAGAAAAGATGCTGAGTCATATTTGAGTCAAATCTGAGTCAGATTCAGATCAGATCTCGACTAGATCTTGACTAGCTTTAATCATTACATAGAAAACTCGCTAGCATTCACTGCAAATTGATTAAAACTTCAGTCTTGTTCAGACTTGATACATTTGTAACAATATCATGTGATTAACAAATTCTTAATATAATGTCAGAATCATGTCTAAATAATACAATCAATGAAGATCAGAATTGATAGTGCTTGATCTTTAGAAATAGCTATAACTGAATATTAAGAATACAGAAGAAGATTGATACAAAAGCTTCTATTTATATAATGTTCAGAGACTGCATTAAATTTGAAAGAAATGTGTTTGTGACATGAAAAGAATATGATGTAGATGAACAAGATGTTGATGAAAAAAAAGAGTGTTGAGAAAGAAAAAAAATGTTAAGTCATATCTGAGTCATATTTGAGTCAAATCTAATGCAAATTGATTAAAGCTTCAGTCTTGTTCAGTCTTGATACATTCATAACAAAGAGTTTCTTCAAAGTTTAAGAAACTTTTCTGATTCTTTTTGTGAACGCTGATAAGTTAATGATCTTTTTAAATGATTTGATGATTATCTTTTTATGATTTCTGATGTTCAGAGTCTTGAACTGTTGAGTGAAGATAATGAGTGTTGACATTAATTAACTCAAGAAATTCTTCAAGAGTTCTCTCATGTATGCTAAATTATAAGTGAACTTTCTTTCATTTACATCAATATCTTTCTCATAGTTGAGTTTTCTTAACAAGTCATCAACAAAGTTGCTCACTCTCTTTTGATAGAAAATCTTGAAGTTGTATGCAGTAAGTCTGTTGACTCATTTTATCTGTCTGCAAAAGAGCTTGATTGTTATCATGAAGTGTTGAAGATTTGCATGATTGCTGATTATCTCTATTTCATGTCAAGTTTTTTCTAGATAATGTCTTTAATGATTTATGCTTTTAATGATTATCAGCATTTTCTGATCATGTGCATCATAGTTTCATTCAATCGATTATCACTTTCTTGATCAGATAACTACTGAATGTCAATGTAGATTCTCAAGTGTGATATCTGTTTATTGAGACATCATCATTCTCTTTGCAAATTCAGAAATGTTCATCTTCAATCTTATGACTTTTGCAAAATTGAAGTGCTGAAAAATAACATTTTAAGCAAAAATGACTTTCAGCTTCTGAAAAGTGTTTTGAGCACTGTTGATGAACTCAATTCACTTCATTTATTCTTTGAAAATTCATCTCTTCTTTGCATTAGAAAAAAGACTCATTTTAAGATGATTAATCAAGAATGATGTTATTCTTGAATAGTTCTTTATGAATTGATGATAAAAGTTGACAAAGTCAAGAAACATTTGAATCTTTTTTATTATTCTTGATTGTAATTAATCTTGAACAATTTGCACTTGATTTTTTTTCATTGAAATTTCTCTTTTCTTTATTTTATATTTTAGAAAGAATAATTCTTTCTTGAAGAATTTGCATTTGAAGAGCTTGATGTAGAGCTTTAAAATCTACAGTTTGTCAAGAATTTATTGTACATGATGAACATGTTTCTTGCAAGTTTCGCTGAATATTAGAATGTCATTCAAATAAATGAGACAGATGATGTCAAGAAATTCAAACAGAGTCTGATTCATATAAATCTGAAAGAAAGTCGATGCATTGATGAGATTAAAGAGCATCACAAGATACTCATATAAGTTAAATCTCATACAAAATGTCATCTTTCATTTGTCTTCTTCTTGTATGCAAAGTTTGTTGAACGCGTTCTTGATGTCAAGCTTGATAAATCACTTGATGTCTGCAAAATGATCAAGAACTTCATTAATCAGCAAAAGAAGACATTTATTCTTGAGAGTGATTGCATTGAGTTCTCAATAATCAACGTACGATCGCAGCGTTTTATCTTTTTTAGATGTAAAGAGTATGAACATCTCAGTTGAAGAGATGAAGTATCATATCATGTTTGCTCAAAGCTGTTTCTCAATATACATCTTTTGTACAATGAGTTCAACTGCAAAAAGATTGTACAAAGAATTTCAGAAAGCAATATGATTCTTCTTGATGCAAATAGCATGATCATGAGATTCATGAATTGAAAGAACTTTGACTTTTTGAGTGAAGAGATTCGCGAAATTTGCAAATTCTTTTAAAACATTTAAAATTTGATTAACTATCGTACTTTTGATCTGTGTGAGTCAAAAGTTTTCTTCTGTCATTGAGAAATTCAAAAAGTCATACAAAGCATTTAAAAATGATTGAATGTGTATTATGATGCTTTGTTGCTTGAGATTTTGAGTCAATCAAGCATTTGAAACTTCTTCTTTCTTCTGATGATTACATCAACAAAAGAATTTAAGAATGACTTTTCTTGCAAAACTAAATTAATGAATATTGCATGCAAAGAGACTTGATGCAAGTCTTACTTCATTGAACATCATGTAAAATGATTTTGAAACTGTTTTTCAATGAGATAGTCTCTTTCTTTTATTTTGAGCACACAAGATTCTTCAGCATAAGTGTTAATGAGCAAACTCATGAATGAGATTGTACTTCTCAAAGAATGAAAAATTTAACATGAGATTCTTTAAGATATATTTGACAATGATAAAGATCTTCAAGATGTATAAATTGCTTTCATTGAAGTTCTGAATGTTCAGATCAAGCAGTATTGTCTCATGTAATCACATTGATTTATCATTGAAGAAAATTCTCATGAACTTTTAAAAGTGAATATTCTCGATCTTATTTAAACGTTTTATGAAACTGTGATGAATCATGTTTAGCATACACTTAATGTTTATCATGATTCAAGTTTCAAAAAGATTAAGACATTCTGACTTAATCTTGATTACAAGAATGAATGATGTTGTGACTGAGTTTAAGTTTTTCAACATTGTTAATGCATTCAGTTCAACAAACAGTTGACTGATCAAATTGATTCATTAAGTTTTATACTTTTCAGTTGCTTTCTTTTCTTGAGCGATTAATAAATAAAAGAAATTTATCGAGCTAAGTCTTTTTTCAAAACATCGATAATAAGAATATTGTTAGAAGTAAAAGAAGCTTTTGAGAAGAAAGTTTCTGAAAAGATAAATCATGAGTTTAAACAATTCAATTTTGCATGATCTTTAGATTTGCATCTGATGCATGCTTTCTCACTGACTTTGCAATATTTTTTCTTTCAAGAGACTATTTTTCTCAGTTCTGATTTTCATTGCTCTTGTTGATCATAAAAGTATTTTTCTTTTTCTTGATTATTAATTCTTTGCAAAGAACTTTGCAAATTCTTCTTATGTGATTGATTTTCAAAAAATGAGTTTATTTTCAACTGTTGATTCTGCTGAGCATAGTTTAAAGCATGTTGCATGTCAATGTACTTCATCAATTCTTGACAGAACATTTTACTTTATTGAGCGAAAGTTAATATAATTAGCTTGATCTTGTTTGAAGAGAGTAACTCACTCAGAAATCTGAACAATAGTACTTTCTTAAACTTCATGATCTCAACATGATTTTAAAAATGTATCTTGTTGAGTTTCAGAAAGAATAACATGCATGTTTGATTGCTTCTTTTTATAATAATATTTCATAGATTGTTTGCTTAATTCTGAAGTAACTTCACATTAAGCAAGCATTGCTGAAGAGTTTCAAGAAACTTCACTTATGTGATTTTATAATTTTTCTTCTTGACAGTTTTTTTGATCTGTTGAAGATAATACATTGCTGTGATCTTTACATATTTTGTGATGTAATCAAGCTTGTCATCATCTTTGATGTAGTTTATCTTTGTGAAGTTCAACTTTAGTTTTCTGAGAAACAACTTCAGATTCTCGTTGATGATGAATTTGAACTTTTTTTCTTTTAAAAACTTGTTCAAAAAAATGATTTTAAAAATGATTATTCTCTTTTTAGAAAAATCATCATTGATGAAAGAATTCTTTATGACTTTAGTGATGATTCTTTTGCAAAACTTCAATTCAAAGTGATCAGATGCACGACTTTATCATGTTAAAAAGTAATCAAAGTTCAACATGCAAAATGCTTGATTCAGATCTTTTAACAAAATGATGTTTTCAATGAACAACATTTTGTATCAAGCACACATCTTTAAATAATTCTGTTATCTTTGTAAGATCTTCACATCATCAATAATGTTTTGAATTTCATTGAGAATGATGAATGAAAATTCATGCTCAACAACTTTTATTCTTGTCTGAAGTAATGTGCATTATCTTTTTTTTCTTTCTACATCAATGTGAGTGCTTCTGATGTTTTTATTCAACACTGCATGATAATGAGTCTTTAATAAATTCTTCAAACTAATGTTTATAAAATCAGAAAACAATTAAGTTGATGAAATTATGATATTGATGATGATTGTTTAATGTTGTGCAAGATTCTTCATCAAGTTCAATTGAAATTTTTCTTTATTGTTGCAAGAAATTTGATCAAGCAGAATGAATGCAAGCTTTGTGAAAATGATGAAAGTAGATGAAACAACACTCTTGAAAGACATGCAAATATTGCTTTCAAGAAATGAAATGATAACATCAAGAAAAATCATATCTTGATCATGATGCTTGAAGAATACATTTATAACGTCAATGATGATGCTTGAAAAATATATTTACGACGTCAATGATGATGCTTGTTTGAGTCAAAGATGCAGAAGCTTCAAGAATAAAAAGAAATTAAGATTCATTATGAAGATTGAGTGTTATATTCAAAGAATTGCTATTCAAGTCAATGATTTTTTTTGATCATACAAACTATCATTTTTGCAATAAAGTAGAGTGTTAAAATTGTGAGTAGCTTGAGAAATGCACAGTCATACTAAAGAATATACATGTAGATAATATGATCAAATTTGATAGTAGTTTAGTAATATTTATTCATATAGAAAGTTAATACTAGATTACAAAATACAGAAGTGAACTTTTCTCTATATATTCAGAAGACTAAGCTCAAGCATCGTTGATGAAGTCAGCGAGATTACATGCAACTCATGCAAAGTCTCTTGAAGATTGTATGTGACTTGAATTCTTATCGTCGATGAAACATCAAGATTTGTATGTGACTTGAACTCTTGTAGACTCAGAGTCTCTGAGAATCGACGATAGAAATTCTCGTAGGCTCAGTGTCTCTGAGAATCGGCAGTAGAGTCTCTCGTAGACTCAGTGCCTCGATTCTCATAGACTCAGATTCTCGTCTGAGAGCTCGATGATAGCGTTGAAGAATAGTTCTCGTGTCTGTTCTCTATTCTCTGAAGAACTCTGACCCTCATAGGCCTGAGTTCTGACATATACTACATATGAAGCATCGAGGGGGCAGTGAGGTTGATTTTACAATTTCTTTTCTTATTTTGCACTTTTTGAAGATTTATCACTAATTTTGGTGGGGCTTCCGACAAATCCTAAACGGCACAGGTTTCGCATACCACGGTAGCTTCAAAAATGAAGCTTGGGGATGTTTTGGAATGTGAAGATGATATCTAGGTATTTGCTCTATTTGCACCAAATTCGGGGCTGATTTGTGTGTTTTCCCCACCAAATTCGCTAAAACCCGAAAACTGAACCAGACTTTCGGATACAACGATATTAGCTAGGAAGTAGACGAAGGGTTAATGAAAGTCAGAATCAGCCATTTTAAACTCGTTTTCACTTCATGTCTGCATTCTGTACACATGTACAACGGTCTCTTCATTAAGTAGTAACACCATTACGATTGACTTGAACATCATCTTGGTATATGAGGGTCAGATGAAGCATATGAATATAGGTATTGTTCCCTGTTTTCACGAGTAGACATCTTAAAGCGAATGAGGAAAACAAGTTCCCCACCTTCCGTGAACATCTACACAGCTTCAAAGATTGTGTGACTAACGATATCACAATGTTTCCTCGAGACCCACGTGAATACTATCTCCTCGTCGCAGGGTGTAAAGCCGTAGGCAGACGGGCTTTCATCGATCAAATAATTTTTGGAGTGTTCATCACGGGCTACGATCCGACTGGGGAGGACCACACCCGCAAGCTGTGCACCATCGACAACGAAGCCGCGCTCCTATATCTCCACCCTGTGT
>JAABUV010002633.1_pt1 | contig 23944 bp, 25 predicted proteins | sample 5559971 | NCBI WGS metagenome assembly JAABUV01 (sample SAMN10711881, study PRJNA513362) | rock metagenome | isolation source: Antarctica rocks | place: Antarctica: Victoria Land, Knobhead nord | collected 2015-12-19
CCACCGGCACGCCCGACGTCATCAGCGGCGCCGCGACCATGAACACGATCAGCAGCACCAGCATCACGTCGACCAGCGGCGTCACGTTGATCTCGGCGAGCGGCTGGTAGCGCCTCCGTCCCCGTCCCCGTCCAGACACCGGCGTTGCCACCGTCAGGCCCTTTCTTCCGATTGCCGCGACAAGATGGCGGCGAACTCCGACCCGAAGCCCTCCATGCGGGAGGCGAAGCGGGACAGGTCGTTGCTGAGCTTGTTGTAGGCCAGCACCGCCGGGATCGCCGCCACCAAGCCGATCGCGGTGGCGAACAAGGCCTCGGCGATGCCCGGCGCCACAACGGACAGGTTGGTGTTGCGGCTCGTCGCGATGGCCGAGAAGCTGTGCATGATGCCCCAAACCGTGCCGAACAGCCCGATGAACGGCGCCGTGGAACCGACGGAGGCCAGGAACACCATCCAGCGCTCCATGTGGTCCATCTCGCGCTGGATCGTCACCGTCACGATGCGGTCGACGCGGTCCCGCACGCTGCCGCGGCTCATGTCCGCGCCGGCCACCTGGGCGCTGCGCCGCCACTCGCCCATCGCGGCGCCGAACACGGCCGCCAGCGGGTGCGACGGCCTGGCGCCCTCGGTGTCGTACATCTCGTCGAGGCTGCCGCCGGACCAGAACCGGTCCTCGAACCCGTTCGCCGCGCGGTTGGCCCGGCGCAGCGTCGTGACCTTCTCGAACACGATCGCCCACACCCACACGCTGGCCAGCAGCAGCAGCACCAGCACGCTCTTGACCACCAGGTCCGCCTGCATGAACAGCCCGACGATCGACATGTCGCCGCCCACCGTCGCCAGGTTCGCCGCGTCCGCTACACGATCCAAGTCAAGACCCCTTCATTCCGCCGCACAGCGCCAGGCTGCCGCAAAGTGCCAGACCGCCGCTAAGTGCCTGGCGCCACCGGTCCGGCATCCGCGCCGGACGGCCGTCCGCCTGCCGCACGCATGCCAATTTGATCAGCAGGGCCGCCACAAGACGCCCCGCGACCTCGAACCGTTGCCGCACCTCTACGGACGCCGCCCCCGCCGCCCATGGCCCCGTGACCACGACGACTTCCTCGTCCAGCCGGACGGGCCGCAGATAGTCCATTTCCGCGCGCCGCACCACGAAGAATAAGCCGTGGCCCGCGACAAGCTCGGAATGCGGCGCTCCCGCCGCCCGCAACGCCTCGGTCCGGGCGCGCTCGGCGAAGGCGAGGTAGCGGGCGTGGTACAGGATGCCGCCCGCGTCGGTGTCCTCGTAGTAGACCCGCAGCGTCAGGCGGTAGCCTGTCAATCCGCCGGCGCCGGTTCGGCGCCGGGGTCGCGCAGCAGGTCGAGCTGCGGCTGGTTGCTGGGCGGCATCATGCCCAGGTGGCGCCACCCCGCCTCCCCCAGCATCCGGCCGCGGCTGGTGCGGAGGATGAGGCCCTCCTGGATCAAGTAGGGCTCTATGACGTCCTCCAGCGTGTCCCGCGCCTCGGCGAGCGCCGCCGCCAGCGTCTCGACGCCAACCGGCCCCCCCGCGTGATGCTCGGCGATGCGGCGCAAATAGCGGCGGTCCATCGCGTCGAGGCCCAGGCGGTCCACCTCCAGCCGGGTCAGCGCCGCGTCGGCCATGGCGCGGTCGACGGGGTTCTGGCCCTCGACGGTCGCGAAGTCCCGCACGCGCCGCAGCAGGCGGCCGGCGATGCGCGGCGTCCCGCGCGACCGGCGCGCGATCTCGGCGGCACCCTCGGCGGTCAGGTTGAAACCGAGCTTCTCCGCGCCGCGCGACACGATCAGCTCAAGCTCGGCGAATGTGTAGAACACCAGCCGCAGCGGGATGCCGAACCGGTCCCGCAGCGGCGTCGCCAGCAGCCCGGCGCGCGTCGTCGCCCCCACCAAGGTGAACGGCGACAGGTCGATCCGCACGCTGCGCGCCGCCGGCCCCTCGCCAATGATGAGGTCGAGCTGGAAGTCCTCCATCGCGGGGTAAAGCACCTCCTCGATGGCGGGTTGCAGCCGGTGGATCTCGTCGATGAACAGCACGTCGCGCGGCTGCAGGTTGGTGAGGATGGCCGCAAGGTCGCCGGCGCGCTGGATCACCGGACCAGAGGTCGCGCGGAACCCCACGCCCAGCTCGCGCGCCACGATCTGCGCCAACGTCGTTTTGCCCAAGCCCGGCGGGCCATGCAGCAGAACGTGGTCCATCGCCTCGGCCCGCCCGCGCGCGGCCTGGATGAAGATGCGAAGGTTCTCGCGGCTGGCCTTCTGGCCGATGAACTCGGCCAGGGTCTGCGGGCGCAGGCTCGCTTCCCCGGTGTCGTCCTCGCCGCGGTTCGGGGCAATGGTGCGGTCGTCGCTCATTTGATGGCCAGCTCCCGCAGGCTGTCGCGGATCACCTGGTCAATCCCGGCGGCCTCGCCCAGCCCGGCCATGATCCGCACCACGACGGGATAGGCCTCGGACCGGCGGTAGCCGATGTTGACCAGGGCCGAGATGGCATCCGCCTCGATGCCGCCCTCGGGCACGGGGATTGAGAAGCTCGTGCCCGTCGGCATGGTGCCCGCCTTATCGCGTAGCTCGCTCAGCAGCCGGATTGCAAGCTTGGCGCCGACGCCGGGCGCTCGGGTCAGGCTGCCCTTGTCCCCGGCGGCGATGGCGTTGATGAGGTCGTGCGGCGAGAGCGCGGACAAGATGTTCAGGGCGACCTTGGCCCCGACGCCCTGTACGGTGAGCAGCAGGCGGAACCACTCGCGCTCGGCCGGGTCGGTGAAGCCGTAGAGCACGATGGCGTCGTCCCGCACGTGCGTCTCGATCAGCACGCGCGCCGTCGCCGGGGAGGCCGGCAGCGCCGCCAAGGTGCGGGTCGAGGCCTGCACCAGGTAGCCGACTCCGTTCACGTCGATGATGCAGCTTGCGGCGTCCAGCGCGTCGACCCGGCCGTGCAGCAGCGCGATCACGCCATGATCGTCCCGGCGACGACGCGGAGCCGGGTGGAGCGGTGGTGGGCATGGCAGATCGCGACGGCCAGCGCGTCGGCAGCGTCCGCCCGGCGCAGCGTGGCTCCGGGCAGCAGGCGGCGGACCATGAGCGCGACCTGCTCCTTGCTCGCGCCCCCGGTGCCGACGACGGCCTGCTTCACCCCCATCGCGCCGTACTCCGCGACGATGATCCCCGCCATCGCCGGCGCCAGCAGCGCCACGCCGCGGGCATAGCCGAGCTTCAAGGTCGCGGTGCCGTTGCGGTTCACATAGGTTTCTTCGACCGCCGCCTCGTCCGGGCGGTGCTCCAGGAACAACAAGGTCAGGGCGTCGTGCAGGAACTTGAGCCGGTGCGGCACGCTCTCGGCGTTGTCCGTCGCGATGACCCCGTCCGCGACGTGGCGCAGCCGGTTGCCGCTCACGTCGATGACGCCCCAGCCGGTGAAGCGCAGCCCAGGGTCAATCCCCATCAGGCGGGCGCCCGTCGGTTGCGCCATCAGGCGGACAGCGCCTGCATCACGGCGTCCGGGATTTCGAAGTTGGCGTAGACGTTCTGCACATCGTCGTTGTCCTCCAGCGCGTCGATCAGCTTCAGCAGGCTGGTGGCGCGGTCCTCGTCGAGCGTCACCGACGTGCTGGGCCGCCAGTCGAGCTTGGCGCTGGCGGGTGGGCCGAACCGGGCCTCCAGGGCGTCGCGCACGGCCATCCAGCCGTCGGGCGCGCAGGTGATCTCATGTCCCTCCGCGCCGCTCTCGGCGTTGTCCGCGCCGGCGTCGATCGCCGCCTCCAGCATCGCGTCGGCCGTCGCCGCCGACACCGGATACTCGATGACGCCGAGTCGCGTGAACAGGAAGCTGACCGAGTTGGTTTCGCCCAGCGCGCCGCCGTGCTTGTTGAAGGCGGCGCGGACATCCGATGCGGTGCGGTTGCGGTTGTCGGTCAGCGCCTCGACGATCACCGCGACGCCGGCAGGGCCGTAGCCTTCGTAGCGCACGTCCACATAATCCTCGCCGCCGGCCGCTCCGGTCGCCTTTTTCACGGCGCGCTCGATGGTGTCGCGCGGCATGTTGGCGACGCGCGCCTCTGCCATGGCGGCGCGCAGCCGCGGGTTGGTGGCCGGGTCGGGCAGGCCGGTCCGGGCGGAAACCGTGATCTCGCGAATCAGCTTGGCGAACTGCCGGGCGCGGCGCGCGTCCTGCGCGCCCTTGCGGTGCATGATGTTCTTGAATTGGCTATGGCCGGCCATCGCCTCGACTCTATGCTGGTGGGTCCAACCCCCGGTGTAGCAGCCGCGCCACGGCGTTGAAACCTGCCGTGTCGGATGGGCGCAGGGTCAATATCCGCGCGCCGGGTCATACAGGTTGGGCGGCGTCTCGCCCCGCTCGAACGCCGCGATCGCGTCGGCCACGTACTGCGCCCGCGCCGGGCGGGACGCGAGGGAGGCGAGGTGCGGCGTGACAATAATGCCGGGATGCGACCAGGCCGGATGGTCCGGCGGCAGCGGCTCCGGCTCGAACACGTCCAGCACCGCGCCGCCGAGCTGGCCGCTGTCGAGCGCCGCGATCACGTCAGATAGGACCACGTGGCCGCCCCGCCCGGCGTTCACCACGCCGGCGCCGCGGGGCAGCTTGGCGATCGTCTCCGCTCTGATGGCGCCGCGGGTCTCTGGCGTGTCCGGCAGCAGGCAGACCAGGATGTCGGTGCGGGCCAGGAAGCGGTCCCGTTGCACCTCGCCGGCGAAGTGCTCGACGCCGTGCAGCGATTTCGGCGAGCGCGACCAGCCCGCGACCTGGAACCCAAGGCCGCGCAGCATCTGCGCCGCCGGTGCGCCGAGGTTGCCGAGGCCCATGACGCCGACCCGCGTTTCCGGCGCCGTGCGCGGGCTGTCGAAGCTGTCCCACTTGCGCAGCCTTTGGCCCTCGATGATACGCGGCAGGCCGCGCAGCAGGGCCAGCGCGCCCAAGCAGGCATACTCGCCCATGCGCTGCACCGTTTCCTCCCCGCCCATGCGGACGATGCCGACGTGCCGGGGCCAGGTGGGGTCCTTGGTGATGTGGTCCACCCCCGCGCCGCTGCTGAGGATCAGCCGCAGGTTCGACATCGCCGCCAGGCGGCCAGGGCCGGGGTTCCAGACGAAGGCGTAGTGCACCGCGTCCGGCCGCGAGGCCTCGTCCTCAAGCCAGCGGACTTCCAGGTTGGGTGCCACCTTGGCGAACTGCGCCTGCCAGTCCGCCACCGCGTCCCGGCCACCCGAATTCACGACGAGAATCATCCGCGGCTGCTGGCCTAGTGAATTTCCCCGGCCTTCTGCACCGCCGCGCGCAGTTTGGCCGGGCTGAAATCGGGGCTGGCGCAGACATCGAGGATGACCTTCTCCCGCCGGCCCACGAGCGCGATTGCATCGGGCAGCTTGCACACCGCGTCGGCCGGGACCACGACCGCGCCGTGGAAGTCCGCATGGACGACATCGCCGTGCGCGACGTTCATGCCGAAGATGTTCACCGGCTTGCCGAAATCGACCATATGGACGTGGGCGTGGCTGGAGCCGATACGGCCGCCGATGATCTGGAACTCCGGCGCCAGCATGTCGCAGTCGCGGAATGAACCGTTGGTCACGCAACCCAGCGCGCCGAGCGCCTTGTGCACCGTCGAATGCACCTCGCCCCACCACGCGCCGTAGCCAGGCCGATCGTCCACGTCCTGCAATACGACCACGGTCGGAAACTCCGCGTCGGCCACGTAGTCATACCAATCCAGCCGGCTTGCGGCCGGGCCGCTTGGGGCCTCCTTGGCGCGGATGGTGCCGACACGGGCCACGCCGACCATGGGCTTCAGCCTCCGGTCGGCTGCGACCATTTGCTCGACGGTGAAGCCGACCGCCCGCCGCTCGGGCACGACGATCTCCAAGCCGTTACAGATCGTCGGCGTGTCCCACTGCCGCAAGGCTTCGAGATCATCGAGCGTGTAGGGCTGTTCGGCCATGGCGTGTTCCTCCGGTTGCCGCGGCAGCATCGCGCGCACGGCCGCGCTGGGCAAATCGGCGCGGCGAGTAGGGCGCGGGGTCAATCACCGGCGGCAGCCCGCCGATCAGGTCCGCCACCAGACGGCCCGTAACCGGCCCGGCAGCCAGCCCGACATGGCCATGGCCAAAAGCGTGGAACACGTCGGCGCAGCCGCTTGCCGCCCCGATGACCGGCAGGCCGTCCGGCGTGCTGGGCCGGTGCCCCATCCACACTCTCACCCGTTCAGGCGGCAAGTCCCGCGGCAGGTTTGGGAACGTGCGCAGCGCATGGTCGCGCAGGATGGCGGCACGGCGCCAGTCCGGCGCTGCGTCGAGGCCGGCCAACTCGATCTGCCCGGCGATGCGCAGCCCAGCGTGGGTCATTGTGACCGCCATCTTGCCGTCGCTGGGCATGATGGGATGGCGGAGGCCGATGCCGGGCGCCGTGATGACGGCGTGGTAGCCGCGCTCGGTTTCCAGGCTCACCCAGTCCCCAGCCGCGCGGGCCAAGGCGCGGGAACGTGCGCCGGCGGCGATCACGGCCCCGTCGCACGCCACATCGCCCAGCGTTGTCGCCACCGCTTTCAGCCGGCCTGCCTCGATGCGGAAACCGGTTGTCGCCGCCTGCACCCGCGTGGCGCCGAGCGAGGCCGCATGGCTTGCCAACGCCGCGACATAGGCGCCGGGATCGGTGCAGTTGCCGCCGGCTTGGACCAATGCGCCAAAGGTGTAGCGCCGGTCGAGCTCGGGCTCCTGCTGGCGCAGCTCGTCCCCATCCAGCTCCAGCCATTGCACCCCGTTGTCCCGGCGCAACCGCCACGCCAGGGCTTCCGCCTCGAAATCGGCGCGGCTCGGAAAAATATAGAGCAGGCCCTGCCGCTCGATCAGGCCAGCGACCCCAGCCTGCTCAGCTAGGCGGCGGTGCCGCTCGGGAGCGTCGGCCACCAACGGGCGCAAGGCACGGGCTATCGCCTCGACCCGCGCCACACTTGACCCGGCCTGTAGGAAACGCAGGAGCCATGGCGCCAAACGCGGCACGTAGCCCCAGCGGATCGTCAATGGCCCCAGCGGATCGGTTAAAAACCGCGGCACTCGCCGCCACAGGCCCGGCATGGTGGGCGGCACGACCGAACTCGGGCTGAGCCAGCCACCATTGCCGTAGCTTGCTGCCTGTTCACCACCGGGCTCACCGGGTTCGATAACCGTGACCCGGTGCCCATCCCGCAGCAATTCAACCGCCGTGGCCGCGCCCACGATGCCGGCGCCAATAACGGCGACGTGGCGCACCACCGCAAGCCGGCGGTCAGCGCCGCACGATAGCCTTTTCTTGCCCCCACTTCTCGGGGCAGCGAATACGGAACGGGCCGTCAACGACGTATTCGAACGATTTGCGCTTGGGATTTTCGAGCGAAGCGCGCCAAGACTGGATCGTGCCGCCGTAGTACGCCTCTTCGGCGCGTGCGGCGTGCAGGTACACCCGGCCACCGATTGCCTCCTCGGCAACCTCGTCCGTCACCGGCCAGGTGCCGGTTTCATACCGGGTCGGCTCAGGCCCGATGCGCTTGTTGCGCTGCCCTTGTTTACAAAGCAGATGCAGGTCAACGACCAACCGCCGGAACTCCCACCATAATATCACCGGTGGGCGCCTTGGATCACATGCTCCAAGGCGTTCCGCCGATCAGGCCGCCGCGACGGCCCGGCGCGCCATTACGCCGATTAAGTGGGCACGATACTCCGGACTGGCGTGAATGTCGCCATTCAAGCCGTCTGACGGTGTTGTAATCCCCGTGATGGCGTCGGGCGAGAAGTTCGCCGACAACGCCTGCTCCATCGCAGTGTGGCGGAACACGCCGCCCTGCCCGGCCCCGGTAATTGCCACCCGCACGCCGGTCGCCGTCTTGGCCACGAACACGCCGACCATGGCGTAGCGTGATGCCGGGTTGCGGAACTTCTCGTAGTTGGTCTTTTCGGCGACCGGGAACTCGATCGCGGTGATGAGCTCGCCCGGCTCCAGCGCCGTGGTGAACATGCCCTGGAAGAAGTCGTCCGCGGCGATGCTGCGGTGGTCGGTGTGGATCGTGGCGTTCAGGGCCAGCACGGCGGCGGGATAACAAGCGGACGGATCGTTGTTGGCGAGCGACCCGCCCATGGTGCCGCGGTGCCGAACCTGGGTGTCGCCGATCCAGGACGCCATCTTGGCGAGGCCGGGCAGCATCCGCTTCACGTCCTCGGAGGTCTCGATCTGATGATGCGTCGTCATCGCGCCGATGGTGATCGTCTTGTCGTCGGCCGAGATGCCCGTCAGCCCAAGGTCGGACAAGTCAACGATGGCGCTCGGCTTGTTGAGCCGCTGCTTCAGCACGGGAATAAAGGTCTGGCCACCCGCGAGCGCCTTGGCCTCGATGTCCGCGCCAAGCGCCTGCACGGCGGCGGGAATGGACGATGGCTTGCTATAGGTGAAATCATACATGCTGCTGCTCCCTACTCGGCCGCCATGCGCGGCTGGTTGGCTTGGATGATCGACCAAATCTTCTGCGGCGTCGCCGGCATGTCGAGGTGCCGCACGCCATACTCGCTCAGTGCGTCCACCACGGCGTTGATAACCGCGGGCGGACAGCCAATTGCGCCCGTCTCGCCCACGCCCTTGGACCCCAGCGGGTTGTGCGTGCAAAGCGTGTTCTCGGTCGAGGTGATCATCGGCGGGAAGTCGTGTGCACGGGGCATCTGGTAGTCCATGAACGAACCCGTCACCAACTGCGCCTCGCTGTCGTAGATGGCGTTCTCCATCAGTGCCTGCCCAATGCCCTGGGCAAGCCCGCCCTGCACCTGGCCTTCGACGATCATCGGGTTGATCACCCGGCCCACGTCGTCCACCGCGACCATGTTCACCACCTCGACGGTGCCGGTGTCGCGGTCGATCTCGACCTCGCAGATGTGGCAGCCGCCGGGGAAGGTGAAGTTCTTCGGATCGTAGAACGCGGTCTCGTCGAGGCCGGGCTCCAGCTCCTCAATCGGGTAGTTGTGCGGCACGTAGGCGGCCAGGGAGATTTCCGCCAGCGCCTTGCTCTTGTCGGTGCCGGCAACCGAGAAGCGGCCGTCCTTGAACTCGATGTCCTCGACCGACGCCTCCATGAGGTGGGCGGCGATCTTCTTGCCCTTGGCGATAACCTTGTCCATCGCCTTCACCATGGCCGACCCGCCGACCGCCAAGCTGCGGCTGCCGTAGGTGCCCATGCCGAATGGAATTTTGGCGGTGTCGCCGTGAACGACGTCCACCAGGTCGACAGGAACGCCGAGCTGGTCGGACACGAGCTGCGCGAACGTCGTCTCGTGCCCCTGGCCGTGGCTGTGGGTGCCGGTGAACACCGTGACGCTGCCGGTCGGATGCACGCGGATGTTGGCGACCTCATACAGCCCGGCGCGTGCGCCCAACTGGCCCACGAGCTTGCTCGGCGCGATGCCGCACGCCTCCACGTAGGTCGACATACCGATGCCGCGCAGCTTGCCGCGGGCCGCAGCCGCACGGCGCCGGGCGGGGAAGCCGTCCCAGTCCGAAGCGGCCAGCGCCGCCTTCAGGGTCGCCTGGTAGTCGCCGCTGTCGTATTGCAGCGCCACCGGCGTCTGGTAGGGGAATGCGTCGCGCGGGATGAAGTTCAGCCGGCGGATCGCAACCCGGTCCAGCCCGGTGTCATGCGCGATCACATCCACCAACCGCTCAAGCAGGTAGCTCGACTCGGGCCGGCCCGCGCCGCGGTAGGCGTCCACCGGCACTGTGTGGGTGAACACGGCCTTTACCTCGGCATAGATCGCCGGCGTCGTGTAGACGCCCGCGAGCAGCGTGGCGCTGAGATAGGTCGGAATGGCGGGCGCGAAGGTCGAAAGGTAGGCTCCCATGTTGGCGAGGGTGCTGACCCGCAGCGCCAGGAACTTGCCCTGGGCGTCCAGCGCCATCGCTGCCTTGCTGTAGTGGTCGCGGCCGTGCGCGTCCGACATGAAGGCTTCGCTGCGGTCGCAGGTCCACTTCACCGGGCGGTGCAGCTTGCCGGCGGCCCAGGTCACAATGGCCTCCTCGGCGTAGTGGTAGATTTTCGACCCGAAGCCGCCGCCGACATCGGGCGCAACCACGCGCAGCTTGTGCTCGGGGATGTGCAGCACGAACGCGCCCATCAGCAGCCGGATGACGTGCGGGTTCTGGCTCGTGGTATAGAGGGTGAACTCGCCGGACGAGCGGTCGAACTCGCCGATCGCCGCCCGCGGCTCCATCGCGTTCGGGACCAGCCGGTTGTTGGTCAGGTCCAGCTCGACGACGTGCGCCGCGTGCGCGAAAGCCTGGTCGACGATGGCCTTGTCGCCAATGTGCCAATCGAAGCAAACGTTGCCGGGCACCTCGTCATGGACCAACGGCGCACCAGGCGCGATGGCGTCGCGCACGCTGGCAATGCCCGGCATGTTGTCGTAGTCGATCACCAGCAGCTCGGCGGCGTTCTTGGCCTCCTGCTTGCTGGCGGCGATCACCACCGCAACGGGGTCGCCGACATGGCGCACCTTGCCGGTCGCCAGCACCGGATGCGGCGGCTCCGCCATGGGCGAGCCATCCTTGTTGTGCACCTGCCAGCCGCACGGCACGCCGCCGATGCCGTCTGCCTGCATGTCGGCGCCGGTGTAGACCGCGACGACGCCGGGCGCCGCGGCAGCCGCCGTGGTGTCGATGCCCAGCAACCGCGCGTGCGGACGGTCCGCCCGGCGGATCACCGCATAGAGTTGGCCCGGCCGGTTGATGTCGTCGGTGTAGTTGCCGTTGCCACTCAGGAACCGATGGTCTTCTTTGCGGCGCACTGACGCGCCGATGCCTTCAAAACCCATGTCGTCAACTCCCTTGCAGCCCCGGCTTGCCGATTTTGTTCGCTGGTTCCAGCTATTCGGCGGCAAGGGGCAACTGCTTGCCGTGCATGATCGGCCAGGCCGCCGCGATCGCCTTGACGATGTTGTGGTAGCCCGTGCAGCGGCAGAGGTTGCCCTCCAGGCCATGCCTGATCTGGTCCTCGCTCAGCCCCTCCGGATGCATGTTCACCAGGTCGATGGCGCTCATCACCATGCCGGGGGTGCAGAACCCGCATTGCAGGGCGTGGTGCTCGCGGAACATGGCCTGCATCGGATGCAGGGTACCATCGTTCGCGGCGATGCCCTCGATCGTCGTCACCTTGGACCCGTTCGCCTGGATCGCCAGCATGGTGCAGCTTTTGACCGACTCGCCGTTCACATGCACGACGCATGCGCCGCACTGGCTCGTGTCGCAGCCGACATGCGTGCCGGTCAGGCCCATGCCCTCCCGCAGCATCTCGACCAGAAGTGTGCGGCCCTCAACCTCGGCCGTGTGGCTACGCCCGTTCACCGTCAGCGATACCTGCGGCATCGTTTTTCTCCCTGTTTGCAGAACTTGCGCGGGACATATGGCCTGCGTACATGACGTAGTGTTGCCGTCCGGACTGACTAGGGTCAAGCAGGCTTCGAGAAGTACTTTCCCTAGGCAGCCTGCGGCAACATTCTAAGCGCTGGCAGCTCATCCAGGTGGCAGGCCGCCTTTTGCCCCTCGTTCATTCCCGACAGCGCCGGCATGTCCCGCAGCACCGGCTCCTCCACCCGGCACCGGTCGAACACATAGGGGCAGCGCGTGTGGAAGCGGCAGCCGCTGGGCGGGTTGATCGGGCTCGGCACGTCACCGGTCAGGATAATGCGGTCGCGCTTGGCCAAGGGGTCCGGGACCGGCACGGCGGACAGCAGCGCGCGGGTGTAGGGATGCCTAGGGTTGGCGAACAGCGCGCGGCGGTCGGCGATCTCGACGATTTTGCCGAGATACATGACCGCGACCCGGTGCGTCAGGTGCTCGACAATCGCGAGGTCATGGCTGATGAACAACAACGCCAGGCCCAGCTCGTTTTGCAGGTCGGACAGCAGGTTGACGATCTGCGCCTTGACCGAGACGTCGAGCGCGCTGACGGCCTCGTCGCAGATGATCAGGTCGGCGCCGGGAGCCAGGGCGCGCGCGATGCCGATGCGCTGGCGCTGCCCGCCGCTGAACTCGTGCGGGTAGCGGCGCATGGCGTCGCGCGGCAGGCGCACAGTGTCCATAAGCTTGGCGACGCGGTCGTCGACCTCCGACGCGCCTCTTGTCAGGCCGAAATTGCGCAGTGGCTCGGCGATGATGTCCCGGACGCGCATGCGGGGATTGAGGCTGCTGAACGGGTCCTGGAACACGACCTGGATACGCTGGCGCAGGGGGCGCAACTGGCTCGCCGGGATATTGTCGATGCGCGCGCCGTCCAGCCAAACCTCGCCGTCGGTCGGGTCGACCAGGCGCAGGATCGTCTTGCCGACGGTGCTCTTGCCGCAGCCGCTCTCGCCGACGAGCGACAGCGTCTCGCCTTTCTGGATCGAAAACGTCACGCCGTCCACGGCATAGACCTGGCCGGTGACGCCGCCGAGCAGGCCGCCGTGCAACGGAAAGTGTTTCTTGAGCGCCATGACTTCGAGGAGCGGCGGCGGGCGGCTCATGCGGCCAAGCCTTCCGGCATGGCGTACTCGGCATAGTGGCAGGCGACGTAGTGGCCCGGCCGCTTGGCCTCGACCGCCGGGGCGATGGTGCGGCACAGGTCGGTGGCACTCAGGCAGCGCCCGGCGAACGCGCAGCCGACAATGGGCTTGCGCAGGCTGGGCACCAGGCCGGGTATCTCCGCCAGCTTGGAGCGCCCGCCGGCCGACAGCGACGACCCGAGCCTCGGCACCGCGCCGAGCAGGCCGCGGGTGTAGGGGTGCTGCGGGTTGGCGAAGATCTCGGTGGCTGTGGCCTCCTCGACCTTGCGGCCGGCATACATGACGACGACGCGCTGCGCCATCTCCGCCACCACGCCCAAGTCGTGCGTGATCAGCATGATCGCCGAGCCGAGCCGGGTCTTGAGGTCGCGCATCAAATCCAGGATTTGCGCCTGGATCGTGACGTCCAGCGCCGTCGTCGGCTCGTCGGCGATCAACAGCTTGGGGTTGCAGGCCAGCGCCATGGCGATCATCACCCGTTGCCGCATTCCGCCCGAGAGCTGGTGCGGATACTCGCGCACGCGGCGGCCCGGCGCCGGGATGCCGACCAAGGTCAGCATCTCGACCGCCCGCGCTTCGGCCTGGCTGGCGGACAGGCCCTGGTGCAGCCGCAGCGTCTCGCCGATCTGCCGGCCGATGGTCAGCACCGGGTTCAGGCTGGTCATCGGCTCCTGAAAGATCATGCTGATGTCGTTGCCGCGCAGCCTGCGCATCTCCGGCTCCGACAGCTTCAACAGGTCGCGGCCCTGAAAGCGGACGCTGCCGGCGATGCGGCCCGGCGGCTCCTGGATCAAGCGCAGCAGGCTCATGCTGGTGACGGACTTGCCGCAGCCGCTTTCGCCGACGACCGCCAGGGTCTCGCCGGCGTCGATGTGGAACGACAGCCCCTCGACGGCGCGCACCACGCCGTCGGGGGTGCCGAAGTGGGTTTGCAGGTTCTCGACTTGCAGAAGCGGTTCGCCGCCCCGCCGCGGGGGCAGGAGCGGTTCGTCGCTCCGCGGCGGGGGCAGGAGCGGTTCGTCGCTCCGCGGCGGGGACAATGCCATCAGAGCCTCTTGGCCATGCGGGGATCGAGCGCGTCCCGCAGGCCGTCGCCCAGCAGGTTCACCGCCAGCACCGTGAGCGACAGGAACACGGCCGGGAAGAACACGATATACGGCTTCACTTGCCACAGCGCCCGGCCCTCGGCCATGATGTTGCCCCAGCTTGGGATGATCGGCGGGGTGCCGGCGCCGATGAACGACAAGATGGCCTCAGTGATCATCGCTGACGCGCAGATATACGTCGCCTGCACGGTGATCGGCGCCAGGGTGTTGGGCACGATGTGGCGCCAGATGATCATCGGCACCCGGGTGCCGGAGGCGACCGCGGCCTCGACATAGGGCTGCTCGCGCAGCGAGAGCACCACGCCGCGCACCAGGCGCGACACGCGGGGGATCTCGGCGATGGTGATGGCGGTGACGACGTTGCCCACGCTGCCTCGGGTGAGCGCCATCAGCGCGATGGCCAGCAGGATGGGCGGAATGGACATCAGCCCGTCCATCACCCGCATGATGACCGCATCCGCCCAGCGCACGAAGCCGGACACCAGCCCGATGGTCATACCGATGATCGACGCCAGCGCCGCGACCGAGAAGCCGACAACAAGCGAGACCCGCGCGCCGTACAGCACACGGGAGTAAACGTCGCGGCCCAGCATGTCGGTGCCGAACCAATACAGCAGCGACGGCTCCCGCGTGCGCTTGGCCGGCGCGAGCGCAGTCGGGTCCGTGGTCCACAGCAGCGGCGCGGCGACGGCCACGAACACCACGAGCGCCAGCAGCAGCCCGCCGGCGAAGATGGTGGGGTAGCGCCGGATAAAGGTGCGGACCCGGCCGCGCGGCCTCACCGCCGGCAGCACGTCCGGCATGGCTGCGGCCGGCGTGACATGCGGGGCCGAAGCGGTGGCGACCGGGGCATCGGGAAGGGTGGTGGCGCTCAATAGCGAATCCTCGGATCGAAGGCGGTGTACAGCAGGTCCACCCCAAGGTTGACCAGGACATAGACGAAACTGAACAGCAGCACGACGCCCTGGATGACCGGGTAGTCGCGCCGTAGGATGGCGTCCACGACCAGGCGGCCCAGCCCAGGGATGGCGAACACGCTCTCGGTGACGACCGCGCCGCCGATCAGCAGCGCCACGCCGATGCCGATCACCGTCACGATGGGCACCGCCGCGTTCTTCAGCGCATGCAGGAACAGGATGGTGCGGCTGCCGACGCCCTTGGCCTTCGCGGTGCGGATGTAGTCCTGGCTCAGCACTTCGAGCATCGTCGCGCGGGTGATGCGGGCGATCAGCGCGATGTACACGCCGCCCAGCGCCACCGCGGGCAGCACCAGGTTGTTCAGCCAGGGTCCGAAACCCTTCGAGATCGGCGTGTAGCCCTGCACCGGGAACCAGTCGAGCTGCAACGCGAACACGTAGGCGAGGATGTAGCCCACCACGAACACCGGCACCGAGAACCCGAACACGGCGAAGACCATGATCAGCCGGTCGATCCAGGTGCCCTGGTTCCACGCCGCCAGCACGCCCATCGGGACCGCAATGCCGATCGACAGGATCAAGGTCAGGACCATGAGCGACACCGTTGGCTCCACCCGCTGCCCGATCATGCGCGTAACGGGCAGGTTGGTGAAGATCGACACGCCGAGGTCGCCGTTCAGCACGTGCCACACCCACTCGCCGAAGCGGATCAGGAACGGGCGGTCGAGGCCCAGCCCGGCGCGGATGCGCTCCACGTCGGCGGGCGTGGCCTGGTCGCCGGCGATGATCGCGGCCGGGTCGCCCGGCGCGATATACAGCAAGCTGAACACGAACAGCGCCACGATTGCCATAACGGGGATCGTGGACAGCACCCGCCGGGCGAGGTAGCCGAGCATCAGGCCCGCCTCATCATGAAGTCTTTGTCATGTTTTCTGGACGCCCCAGAACACGGGGAACGGTGCCTTGACCACGCCGCTGACGTTCTTGCGCCAGGCCTGGTAGCCCAGGAAGAAGCCGGTCGGGATGTAGGTCACGAACTCCATCGCCATCTTGTTGAGGTCGTTGGTCGCCGTTTTCTCCGCGGCGGCGTCGGGCGCGTCATACCAGGTCGCGATGCCGGCCTGGATCGCGTCCGACTTCGGCCAGCCGAACCAAGCCTTGTCGCCGCCGGCGTCGAACGCCGTGTAGGGCGCCGGGTTGATGCAGTCCGCGCCCGCGTGCCAAGTGTGGAAGATGTGCCAGCCGCCCTGCGACGGCGGGTCCTTCTTGGCCCGGCGTGCGCCCACCGTGCCCCAGTCGAGCGCCTGGTAGTCCACTTTCATGCCGATTTTCTGCAACAGGTCGGCCGTCACGTCGCCCTGCGCCTTGGTGATCTGCACGTCGGTCGCGACGCACAGAACGATCGTCTCGCCCTTGTAGCCGGCCTCGGCCAGCAGCTTTTTTGCCTCGTCGTAGCGGCGCGGCCCCTTCAAGATATCGCCGCCCTCCTCGCTGTATGACACCGTGCCCGGCGTGAAGAAGCCCGGCTGCGCCTTCCACAGCTCGTCGTCGTTGCCGACGACGGCGCGCATGTAGTCCTCCTGGTTCAGCGCCATCATCACCGCCCGGCGCACCCGCGCGTCGTTGAACGGCGGGTGCAGGTGGTTGATGCGGAACGAGCCGATGTTGCCCAGCGGATCCGCGATGTCGACGTTGACGTTGCGGTTGCGCTTCAGCAGCGGCACCAGGTCGGGGACCGGGTTCTCCCACCAGTCGACCTCGCCGTTCTGCAGCGCCGCCGCCTTGGTCGCGTCGTCGGGCAAAATCAGCCACTCGATGCGGTCGAACATCATGCGCTTGCCGCCCGACAGCCACTCCGCCGCCTCGGGACGCGGCTCGTAGCCTGCGAACTTCTCGAACACCGCCAGCGAGCCCGGCACCCACTCGTCGCGCTTGAACGCCATCGGGCCGGAGCCGACGTATTCCGAGATAAGCTGGAACGGGTCGGTCTTGGCGATGCGCTCCGGCATGATCTCGGCGACCGGCGCGTTGCTCTTGCCCAGTGCGAACAGCATTTTTGGGAACGGCTTGTTCAAGCGGAAGCGCACGGTGCGGTCGTCGAGCGCCTCCAATGCGTCCATCGAGGCCTTGATCCGCTGGCCCATGGTGTCGCGCACCATCCACCGGTTCAGGCTGGCGACCACGTCCTTAGAGAGCACCGGCTCGCCGTCGTGGAACCGCAGGCCCGGCCGCAGGCGGATGGTCCAGGTCTTGTTGCCGTCCGTTGCCTCGTATGCCTCGGCCATCTGCGGCTTCGGCACCAGGTTGCTGTCCACGCCGAACAGCGTGTCCCAGATCAGCAGGCTGGCGTTGCGGACGACATACTGCGTGCCCGCGATGGCATCGAGGCTCGAAAGGTTGGCCTGCGGCACGAAGCGCAGCACGCGTGCGTTCTGCGCCCTGGCCAGCCGGGGCATGGCCAGGCTGCTTACAGCGGCGGCAGTTCCGGCAGCAAGCAGATCACGGCGCTTCATGCATACCCTTATGTCAGATGGTTCTTAACAAATTGTAGCAAATTTTAGGCCACTCTACGCCTCAGCATGACATCACGCGCTTAACGTTTCGGAACAAGGCAAATCCATTCAGCACACCCTCCAGGCTGCTGCGGTAGGCCCGATGCAGCCAGGCCCGACGTAGCCAAGCCCGACGTAGCCAGGAATGTCCGACGCCTCGTCGCTGTCCCTCCAATGCTTCAGACCCGATGCCGCGAGCCCACTGCTTCCAATTTAAGCCCAATGCTTCAAACTAGAGAAGACCACGCCGGCACAGGGCACGCCAGCGCCCCACCATCACCAACGCCGTCCCAGATGGCATCCGATGCAAAAACCGGCTAAATCCATCCCATGCTCCCGACAACCCGCATCGTTTCGTTCCTCTGCGCCATGGTGACGCCTGAAAGGCGGCTGACGCTATGGCAATTCGCCCGGTTCGGGACCGTAGGCGTCATGGGCGCCGTCGTCGACATCGCGACGGTCTATGCCACGATGGCGGCCCTTGGGCTGTATGCGGCAGGTTTGGCGGCCTACTTCGCGGCGGTCACCACGACATGGGCGCTGAACCGCGCCTGGACCTTCGCCGGACGCGGCAGCGGCGGCAGCGGCGGCCTGGTGCGGCAGTGGATGCTGTTCGTCGCGGCCAACGGCGTGGGCTTCGTGCTGAACCGCGGGACCTTTGCCCTGTTGGTCATGATGGTGCCCGCCTGCGCGCAGTACCCGGTCATCGCAATCCTCGCCGGCGCGGCGGCGGGGATGTTCGCCAACTTCAACCTGTCCCGCAGCATCGTGTTCCGCCGGCAGGTTCCGCCCGAAGCGGCGCGGCGCCCCGTCGCCCTGGCATCGGAGTAGCACCCCGTGCGAGCCCGCGTCGCCGTGCTGATCCCATGCTACAACGAGGTCGCCGCGATCCCCGCCGTCGTGCGGGATTTCCGGGCGGAGCTGCCGGGCGCGGCCATCTACGTCTACGACAACAACTCCCGCGACGGCACGGCGGCGGCGGCAGGCGCGGCGGGCGCGATTGTCCGCACCGAGCGGCTGCAGGGCAAAGGCCACGTGATCCGCCGGATGTTCGCCGACATCGAAGCCGACGCCTACGTCCTGGTGGACGGCGACGACACCTACAGCGCCGCCTCCAGCCCGGCCATGGTGCATCTGCTGCTGGACGAGGGACTCGACATGGTGAACGGCACCCGCGCCTCCGAGGCCGGCGCGGCGTACCGGCGCGGGCACCGCTTCGGCAACGCGGTGCTGACCGGCCTGGTGGCATGGGTGTTCGGCGGCGGCGTCTCGGACATGCTGTCCGGCTACCGCGTGTTCTCCCGCCGCTTCGTCAAGTCGTTCCCGGCGTCGTCCCGCGGGTTCGAGACCGAGACGGAACTTACCGTCCACGCGCTGGAACTCCGTATGCCAATCGGTGAGGTGGCGACGCCCTACAAGGAGCGCCCGGCCGGCTCGGTGTCCAAGCTGCACACCTACAGCGACGGGCTGCGCATCCTGCGCGCAATCTTCATCCTGGTGAAGGAGGAGCGGCCGTTGCAGTTCTTCGCCAGCGCCGCCGCGGTGCAGATGGCCCTGGCGTTCGGCCTCGCGGTGCCGGTTTTCGCGGACTACGTCGGCACCGGCCTGGTGCCGCGCCTGCCCACCGCGGTGCTGTCGACAGGGGTCGTGCTGCTGGCCTTCCTGTCGTTGACCTGCGGGCTGATCCTTGACTCCGTGACGCACGGCCGCAAGGAGCTCAAGCGGCTGTCCTATCTTTCGATCCGAGCCTACCAGCCGCCAAGCCCACTCCCCCGCGAAACCCACGGCCAGGCGGTCGCCGTCGACGCTGCATGGGGTGACAGTGGGCTGGGGTGACGGCGGGCTGGGGTGACGGCGGGCTGGGCTAGCGCGTCAACGGGACCGGTCGCCGTAGCCGTCCGGATGGGCCTGCCGCCATGCGGCAGCGCTGGCGACGATGGTGTCAAGCTCCGCGAAACGGGGAGTCCAGCCGGCCTCGCGCTGGATCAGCGCGGAGGAGGCAACCAGCACCGCCGGGTCGCCGGGCCGGCGGTCGCCGAACTCGACCGGGACCGGACGGCCCAGCACCCGCTCCACCGACGCGATCACGTCGCGGACGGAGTGGCCACTGCCGTTGCCGAGGTTGTAGGTGACGCTGCGCCGGTCAAGCTGGGTGAGTGCGCAGAGGTGCGCCTCGCCGAGGTCGGTCACGTGGACGTAGTCGCGGACGCAGGTGCCGTCCGCGGTCGGATAGTCGGTGCCGAACACGGTGAGCGCCCCGCGCCGGCCCAGGGCCGCGTCGATCACCAGCGGGATCAGATGGGTTTCAGGGTCATGGTCCTCCCCGAGCCGGCCGTTCGGGTCGGCCCCGGCAGCGTTGAAGTAGCGCAGGCAGGCGCTGCGCAGGCCATGCACTTGGTCGGCCCAGCGCAGGGTGCGCTCGATCATCAGCTTGCTTTCGCCGTAGGGCGAGGCCGGATCGATGCGGGCGGCCTCGTCGATCGGCATGCGCTCCGGCTCGCCGAACAGGTTCGCGGTGGAGGACAGAATAAACTTCTTCACGCCGTGCCGGACGCAGGCGTCGATCAGGCGCATGCCGCCGGCTGCGTTCTCCAGCAGGTATCGCAGGGGTTCGCGCATGCTCTCCCCCACCAGCGAGAGCGATGCGAAGTGGAACACGGCGGTGCAGGGACCCTCGGCCAGCGCGGAGTCGAGCGTGCGGGCATCGGAAATGTCGGCCTCGATCAGGCGCACGCCGGGCGGAAGTGCCGCGCGGTGGCCCTGGCGCAGGCTGTCGACGACGACGACATCGGCGCCGCGCTCCACCAGCAGCGCGACGAGATGGCTGCCGACATAGCCGGCGCCGCCAGTGACGAGGAAGCGGTCTTGCATTGTTCGATCCTAGACTAAGCCTGTGCCCTGCGCACAAGCCTAGCGCGCCGCGCCGCCAGCGGTTGCACTATCGTATTTGTTGGCATGATGGCTCCCGGCCAGGCAGAGAAATGCCAGGCAGAGAAATGATTGAGCCATTAAAGCACGAATTGTCATCAGACCAAAATGTTGCCATCTAGTAGTTTCGGTCATTCAGAAGGTTTATGCCATGGAGCACTACCGGGTCCAGATTGCATCCAATGGCAGGATGGTGTTGCCAGTGGGCCTGCGTCAGCAGCTTCACGTCGAGGGCGGAGGAGTGCTTATCATCCGGAAAGACGAGGGGCGACTGGTGCTGGAAAGCATGGACGATGCGGTTCGCCGTGCGCAAGCGCTGGTGCGGCACTATGCTCCGCGAGCGGACGGCGTCGCGGACGAACTGCTGGCGGAACGCCGCGCCGACGCCGCGCGTGAGTAGCGCCGCCGCTGTCGACACGACGGTTCTTGATGCCTCTGCCATACTGGCGCTGCTGTTTGGGGAACCCGGTGCCGAGATGGTGCGCGCCCACCTCCGGACAGGCGTCGTCGGGGCCGCCAACCTCGCCGAGGTGCTCGCCAAGCTCTCCGACCACGGAATGCCGGCGCACGATGCTGTTCGGGCCGTCGCCATCCTCGGATTGGAAGTGGCGCCGATGACCGACGCACAGGCGCGAACATCGGCCAGGATGCGGGCATTGACGCGGCTGGCCAGACTGTCGCTCGGCGACCGCGCGTGCCTGGCCCTTGCCAGTGGGCTCAATGCGTCCGCACTGACAGCCGACCGCGACTGGGCCAAGGTGGCCAAAGCAGTCGGCGTCGCCGTCCAGGTTATTCGATGAAAGGCGGCGCCCCATGCTGACCAGCGGCACGCAGGCCAGGTCCAGGACGAGGCCATGCCATTGCGCCCCCTGACCCTCGCCACGGCCCTCCTGCTCGCCATGCTCGCGGCTGCGGTCGCGCAGCCCGCGCCGCGCATCGTGGCCGGCCCCGGCGGCGGCTGCATCGCGGGCGCGGTGGAGCTGCCACCCGACGGCCCCGGCTACCAGGCCATCCGCGCCAGCCAGAGCTGGTTCTGGGGGCACCCGGACACCATCGCGGCGCTGCGGACGCTGGGCGTGCGCGCACAGGCGGCGGGGCTGCCCACGCTGTACATGAACGACATCTCCCGTCCGCACGGCGGCCCCATGCCCGGCATCCATGCCAGCCACCAGATCGGCCTCGACGCGGATGTTTGGCTCGACGTGCTGCCGAAGCCGGCGCTGACCCCGGCCGCACGGGACAAGGTCGAGGTCGCAAGCCTCGTAAGACCCGATAGCCGCGGCATCGACACAACGCGCTGGAGCCCTGGGCACGTCACCCTGCTGCGCCTGGCGACCGGCCTGCCGGGGGTGGACCGCGTCTTGGTGAACCCGGCCATAAAACAGCAGCTCTGCCAGACCCCCATGGCGGACCGCAGTTGGCTGCGGCTGGTCCGGCCGTGGTATGGGCACACCGCCCACATGCACATCCATTTCCACTGCCCCACCAACCAGCCGGAGTGCCGGGACCAAGCGCCGCCGCCGCCCGGCGACGGCTGCGACGCAAGCCTCGCATGGTGGTTCGAGCAACTGGACGCGCCGCCGAAGCCCGCGGCCCCTCCCCGTCCGCCGCTGCCGCTGCCGGCTGCCTGCACGGCGATCCTGGCCGGGCAGCCTTGACGCCGGCCCGCATCGGCGTGGTTGCCGCCGGGCTGTGCACGTTCATCAACCTGTATCCGACGCAGGCGCTGCTGCCGACCCTGGCGGAGCAGTTCGGCGCCAGCCTGCCGCACACCGGCCTCACCGTCACCGCCCCTTTGGTCGCCGTGGCGCTGGTGGCGCCGTTCGTTGGCGGCATCTCGGACGCGCTCGGCCGGCGGCGGCTGATCCTCGGCGCCAGTTTCCTGCTCGTGCTGCCGACGCTGCTCGCGGCCTGGGCGCCGAGCCTTGACTGGTTGATCCTGTGCCGGTTTCTACAGGGGCTGCTGCTGCCGTTCATCTTCGCCGTCACCGTCGCCTACATCGCCGAGGAGTGCCCCGGCCCCGAGGCGGTGCGCGTCACCGGCGTCTACGCGATCGGCACCATCGTCGGCGGCTTCAGCGGACGTTTCGTCGCGGGATGGGCGGCCGAGCTTGCCGATTGGCGCACGGCGTTCGTCATCCTGGCGCTGCTGACCGGGCTTTGCGCCGCGGTGGTCGCCTGGACCCTGCCGCCCGAGCAGCGGTTCCGCCCAGTGCGCGGTTGGGCCGGCCAGCTTGCGGGGTTCAAGGACCAGTTCGACAACCCGCAGGTGATGGCAACCTGCGCCGTGGGGTTCGCGGTGCTGTTCTCGATGGTGGCGAGCTTCACCTACGCCAACTTCTATCTCGGCGCGGCGCCGTTCAGCCTAGGGCCGGCGCAGCTCGGCTCGGTGTTCGTCATTTATCTGCTGGGCGTGGTGGCGACGCCGGTCGCGACCCGGCTGGCCCTGCGGTTCGGGCGGCGGCGCACCGTGCTGCTGGCGGCGGCGGCGGCGGCGGGCGGCTTGCTGCTGACCTTGGCGCCGTGGCTGCCGGCCATCCTGGTCGGGCTGGCGTTCGTGGCCGCGGGTATCTTCACGGAACAGGTGCTCTCCTTGGGCTACGTCGCCGCCGCGGCCCGGCGGTCCCGGTCCACGGCGGTCGGCCTGTATGTCACCTGCTACTATATCGGCGGCAGCCTGGGCGGCATCCTGCCGGCCAGCATCTGGCGTCACCTCGGCTGGCCCGGCTGCGTGGCGCTCGTGCTCGCCGTCCAAGTCGCGGCCACGCTGGTCACTCAGGTCGTTTGGCCGCGCCACGCGGGTTTACCTTCGGCCCCCGCCTCCCAAGTTTAGACAAACAGCGGCAACGGAACCTGCAAGCATGAACGTCTATGTCGACCCGTCCTTCGAGAAGTTCGCCATCGGCCAGCCAGTCTCACGCAAGGAGGACCCGACCCTGCTGCGCGGTGAGGGGCGCTACACCGACGACCTCAGCCTGCCGGGCCAGCTCCACGCGACGATGGTGCGCAGCCGCTACGCGCACGGCATCCTGCGGGGCGTGGACACGGCCGAGGCCCGCGCCATGCCCGGCGTGCTCGGCGTCTACACGGCGGCTGACCTGCGGGAGGGCGGCATCGGCCTGATGCCGGCGTCGAAGGGCAAGAACCACGACGGTTCCGCCACGCCGCAGCCGCCGCAGACGGCGCTGGCGGAGGCGAAGGTGCGCTATGTCGGCGACCCCGTCGCGCTCGTGGTGGCGGAGACGGCGAAGCAGGCGCGGGACGCCGCGGACGCGGTGCTGCTGGACATAGAGCCGCTTCCCGCCGTGACCAACGCCCGCGCCGCGGCCGGGCCTGGCGCGCCCTTGCTGCACGACGACGCGCCGGGGAACCTGGCGATGTCGTACCACCATGGGGACCGCGCCGCCGTGGCCGCCGCGTTCGCCGCCGCCGCGCACGTCACGCGCCTGCGCATCAGCAACAGCCGGATCGTCGTCAGCGCGATGGAGCCGCGGTCGGCGCTCGCCGAGCACGATGCGGCAACCGGCCGCTACACGCTGCGGGTCGGCTGCCAGGGCGTGTTCGGCCTGCGCGCCGCGCTGAAGGACGTGCTGGGCGTGCCGCTGGATCAAATCCGCGTGCTGACCGGCAACGTCGGCGGGTCGTTTGGCATGAAGGCGTCGGTGTATCCGGAGTATCCCGCCCTGCTGCACGCCGCCCGCGCGCTGGGCCGCCCGGTGAAGTGGACGGACGAGCGCTCCGACAGCTTCCTGTCCGACAGCCACGGGCGGGACCACGAGGTCGACGCGGCGCTGGCGCTGGACGCTGACGGGCGGTTCCTCGCCATTCGCGTGGAGGGTTTCGGCAACCTCGGCGCCTA
>JAABUV010002635.1_pt1 | contig 23934 bp, 25 predicted proteins | sample 5559971 | NCBI WGS metagenome assembly JAABUV01 (sample SAMN10711881, study PRJNA513362) | rock metagenome | isolation source: Antarctica rocks | place: Antarctica: Victoria Land, Knobhead nord | collected 2015-12-19
CAGGCGCCAGACGGTGGCGTGCACGGCGACCTCGTTCTCGTAGCGGATGCTGTCCTTGCCCAGGAAGTCGAACTTGATGTGGTTGTCCGGCAGGCACTCCACGTTCTCCACCTGCCAGCGCGGCGGGCCAGGGTTAGGGTTTTTCAGGACACTCCCCTCCGCCTGTGCCCGGCGGGCCGAGGTGAGGGTACTGTCCGGCAGGCACTCTACGTTCTCCACCTGCCAGCGCGGCGGGCCAGGGTTAGGGTTTTTCAAGACACTCCCCTCCGCCTGTGCCCGATGGGCCGAGGTGAGGGTAGTGTCCGGCAGGCACTCCACGTTCTCCACCTGCCAGCGCGGCGGGCCAGGGTCAGGTTTCTGCCCGGCGGGCACCCCGCGCCCTCCGCCTGCGTGCCGCCCGGCGGTCCCGCCCGAGGCCGCCGCTGCGCAGCAAAGGCGCCTCTCTGCGCGCGCACCGCCCGACCACGCGGCCAGGCGTTGCGGCACGCGGGCGGGCATGCCACGAGGCAGCCGGCGCGCCAGGAGACTTGTGACCTCTCGGCCGGCGCGGCGCGCGCCTTGAGGTTGCAGCAGCCGACGGTGTCAGCCTCGTCGTCGTCCTTCTCGTGCCCCGCGCGCAGCGCGAGCTTGTCGATAAAGTACAGCGCGACGCCCATCTGGCGCTCCTGCACGCGGCTGCTGGCCCACGCGCGCTCATAGTCCTCGCGGATCTTGTCGATGTGCAGCTGCGCGCGCCGGCAGCCCGCACATAGGCTTAGGGACCCCTAAGCGCCTGGTGCCGGAAGCGAGCCGGGCGCCGTGAGCACGCTGCGGCGTCCGCATCGGGCACAGGGGCAGGCCAGCGGCGCGTTTTCACGGCCCGGCAAGCCCGACGCGGCGGCCGGGTCGCCGGGCGGGCCCAGGCCTGGGCGACGCGGGCGGCAATAGAAAGGGGAGCGCGACGAGGCGAGCGCCTGCATGGCGTCCGCCAGCGCGGGGATGCGCCGCCAGGCTCGCAGCGTGACAGGCGGTGGGCAGGCGCGGCGGGACGCGCGCACCTTCAGCTTGCGCGCCTTCTCGTACTTCTGCAGGTCGGAGTCCGACTTGAACTGCGAGTTGGCCGCCAGCCACACGTACTTGTAGTCCTTCTCCGAGATTGGGTCTGCGCGGCGCCGGGCCCCCCGGCCGTGAGGCGCGCCGCGCGCGGCCTCGCAGCCGCCCTGCCGGCAGGCCGTCAGCAGCGCCCGCAGCATGCGCGCTCATGTCGTTACGCCCTCTCGCATCCCTGCACCCTACCCTAAACCCTAGCCAACACGGCGGGAGGGCGCGCGCCCTTCCAGAAGGCGAGCCAGGTGACGGTCTTGTCGTGGCGGACCTCGCGCCAGGCCTGGCCCGGGTACGGGTGCTCCGGCAGCGGCACGCTCTCGCCTGCGCGCCCTCGTTGTTAGTGCTAGGATAGGCCTATACTGAGCTAGCTACATGAGGGTGGGCGGGTAGGCCTGCCCACTGCCCGGCGCCTGCTCGACCGGCGCGCCGCGGCCGGCGCATAGTGGCCGCCTGCCTGCTCACGCAGACAAGTGCTTGCGTCCCGGGCCTGGACCGGCCTCTCGCACGCCGGCCATGCCGCAAGGCGCATGAGCCGGCGCGGCCGGTGCCCGGCGCGCGCACCGATGTTGATGGTGATGTCACGAGGGAAGATGCGCCGCTTGATCTGGCCCATCCTGGGGTGCTCGCCGCGCCCGCGGAACAGCCCGGGCGGCTCCACGCGGAAGTTGCCCACCTGCGCGCGCGCCCGCCCGCCTGAGCCGCCCTGATCGGCCAGCCGAGCGCAAGCCACTGCGCCCACATATGCCAGGCACTGCCTCGGCCCCTATCCATACCTTCCCGCATGATTCTAGAATCACGCCTGTGAGCGCAAGTATACTGATGCGCGCAGCGCCTGGAGCCCGATGGCAGCAGGGCGAGTCATGTCTGCTGGCTATGCCCTTCACCCGTGCTGCGTGCATCTAGGACAGAGCGGCACAACAGGCGCATGACCAAGAAGGTGGTGCACAACCCTCGGGCCACCAAGAGCACTGTCGACACGCGAGGCAAGCGTGTCCACGGGCTGGTGCGGCCGCGTTACAGCAGAGCGCAGGCGCGCGGCGCGCCTGCTCCCTGCGGCCGTCCACGAGCGCGAACTTGTACTTCGCCTCGGCGGCCTCCTTCTCCTTCTTCACCCGCTCCTTCTCCTGTGCGCTCGCAGCAGCGCCACGTTTAGGGTTAGGATGCGAGGTTGCGTTTAGGTAGCGCCTCAGGCAGGCCCATGCGAGGGCTGCCATGAGACAGGCACCCGGCTGCAACACAGCGCACAGCCGCCGTCGCAGCAGGCGGCGGGGCGGCGGTGCCCGCCTGCTGCGCGCCGGCGACCTGACAGCCATGCCCCACAAGCCCTCCCCTACCCTATTCTTAGGCAGTGTCAGCGCACGCGCGCCGCCGCGCCGGGCGCGCGCCTCTTTAGGCAGCGTCTTCTTCTTCTCGCGCTCGGCCATGAACCAGTCGTAGATGGGCGTGAAGTCGGCCTTGTCCAGGCCGCGCACGACATGCTTCGGCCCCAGCACCTCCTTGAAGCCCGCCCAGAAGTTGGCCAGGAATTTGGGCTTCTGCATGTAGTCGGTCGCCTTCATGACCGCGAACATGGTCGCGATCTGCGCGCGCAGCAAGTCGCAATCTGACCGCGCAGATGATCCGCACATTGAGCGCGCCCGCGGACCTTCGCCACGGAGCAGGACTGGACAGACGCTGACGGTGCGCGGGAGAGCAAAAAAACAGAGCAACACAGCAGCCTCGTAGCCGCGCGCGCAGAGCGAGCGCTGCGGGAGCGCTGCTTTTCATCCCGCTGGCGGCGGCGGCGGCGCACCTCCTCCTGCTCGGGCGTGAGGTCGACGGGCCGGCCGTCGTAGAGCATCTTGACGCCGTGCGGCGCGTACTCGGGCGGGAACAGCACGCCGCTGTGCTCCAGCGAGGCCCACTTGGCCGACCGGTCCTCCGCCGCGCCCTGCCCGCCCGGCGCCGCGGCTCACGGCGCGGCCGACATGATCCTGGCGAGCGAGCCGACCTACCTGGTGCATGCCTGGATCAACGTCCGCATGGTACGCAGCACAGGTGCGGGCCGCATCGGCCCGCCGCCGCGCGGCGGCGGCCGGCAGCGCCGTGCGGAGTGCTACTGTACAGATCTTCGCTCTCTTGGCTATACTTTTGCTGGAGAAGGAGTCTCGCTCTAGTGCTCAGGATGGTCAGCCGCCCTGTGCGGCCGCCCCTTGGGAGGGGCCGCTCTAGGGCAGGCCGCATGCTTGCACGCGGCGCTCATGCTCGTCAAGGGACCCGCTTACTAGCAGGTCGCGGGCTAGGATAGGGCTAGGGCGGGGTCGCGCCTCCTTCTTCGCCTTCGGCTTGGCCGCGGCGCGCGGCTCGGCGGCGCGCGGCTTCTTCGCAGCGCCGCCGCCGCCGTCGGCGGCCTTCCGTTTGGCCGCGGGCTTGGCCACGCCCGCCGCCTTCGCCGCCTGGCCCGCTCGCGGCGCGCTCAGGCCGCCTGCAGGGCTATCCACAGGCGCGCACGCCGGCAAGGTCTGCTACTGTGACCCGCTCGGGCTGCTGTGATGGCGCAGGCGCGGACGTAGCAAGGCCCGGACCTGAAGGCCACAGACGCCGTGCAGCCACCAAAGGCAGGCACGTTGAGCAAGGCGCGAGCCGGAGAGGCCAACGTCAGGTCAGCACAGACACGCCCTCCCCCGCCTGAGCCCGGCCCCGTAGGCGGCATGCAGCACCGGTGCGCGGGCGCAGCATGCACGCGCAGGCCGCGCGGGCGCGGGGCGCCGGCGCGCCTTGGCGGGCGCCCCCCCCTCCGACAAGCGCTTCCGCTTGGCCGCCGCGACGACCGCCGCCTGGCGCTGGCCCAGCGGCAGGTCGTCATCCGAGTCCGACTCGTCCAGGAGTGCCACTCTCCGCTTGGCGCCCGGTGCAGGCGGCGCCGCCGCGGACGCCCCCGCCGCGGCCGCCGGCGCCGACGGCCCGGCCGCGACGTCTACGCTCGCCGCAGCCGGCCCCGCGCCCGCGCCCGCTCTGGCCGCGGCCGGCGCGCTGCCGCTCGGCCCGGCCGCCGCTGGGGCCGCCGCGGGCCGACCCTGCCCCCCGGGTACGCGCGCGGCGCCTGCCGGCGCCTGCGGCCCGGCACGCTCGCCCGGCGCGCGCGGGGGCCCCCCGGACGCCTGTGGCTTTGCGTGCGCAGAGCTGGCGGCCGGCCCCGGGGCGCGCACGGCCGCCTCGGGCGCGCGCGGCTTCGCCTGCCCCGCGCTCGCGGGCGGGCGCGCCGCGTCCGCCGCCGCCTGCGGCCTGGCGGGCTCGCTCTGGCCGCCCGCCGGCCGCGCGGCGGCCCCCGGCGCACGCGGCTTCGCCTGCCCCGCGCTCACGGGCACACGGACGACCACCGCTGGCGCCCCGGGCTTTGTGTGCCCCGCCGCGCTGGCGTGCACCTGCGCGACGTCCCCGGCCGCAGCGGGCTTGGCCGGCCCTGCGCTGCCGGGTGTGCGCACCACGCCTGACTGCGTATTGGGGTGCGCCTGCCCGTGACCGCCGGGCGCCGAACCCGCGGGCGGCCGGGGCTTTGCGTTCTCAGGCGCACCGGGGGCGTGCGTCGCCGCAGGCGCCGCCGCCGGCTTGCTGGGCGGCGGCGCCGGCCGCGGCGCGGCCGCCTTGCCCGGCGGCGCGGCCGCCTTGCCCGGCGGCGCGGCCGCGCCGGCCGGCCGCGCGGCCGCACCGTTGGGCACGCCGTTGCTGGCGGGCGGGTGCGCGGCGGGCCCGCGGCCGTTGGCGTCCGCGCCGTGCGCGCGGCCGTGCCCGGCACGCGGGTGCGCGCCCGCCGCGCCGTTCGCCGATGCGGTCTGCGGGCCGGCGGCGCGCGGCGGCGCAGGGCTGTGCTTGGCCGCGCCCGGCAGCTCGGTGGGCGTCAGCACGTCCGCCAGCGGCGGCACGCGCTGCTGTTGCTGCGCCGGCCACGGCATCGGCACTATGTTGCTCGCTGGGGCTCCCTGCGCCCCGGCAGGCCACCGCACACTGTAGCTTTACACTGAGTGCTCGCCGCCTGCGCACACGGGTTTGCGTTCCCATCCAGTCAACCGCCGGACCTGCGAGGCTCGGGGCGGCGCAAACCTCACCAGCAGCGAGCACTGCCTGCCCGTCCAGGGCCAGGCCGACGCAAGCAAGCCTGCTGACCCGCACCTTCAGCAAGCAACTAGTGCACCTTGCATTGTAAAGGTCTGGGTGCGACACGCGTGAACGCTCGCAACCGCAGTGCCCCCCCACGGCCCGTGCGGCAGGGGAGCAGATCTGGAAGCTTCACAGAGCTGGTGCGCCGGGAGGCACTCGGCGGGGTGGGCGGCGCCCATGCAAGCTGGGTGGCCCACCGCCGGCAGTGCTGCTGGGCCGTGGCGCTGGGCCAGCGGCACGTCATCCTCGCTGTCGCTCATGCTGTCCCGATCCGGCGCCTGGGGCGCTCACATATGCGGCAACCTGCCTCGGCAAACACAGGCCTCCAGCCAGCCCGCAGCGTCCGCTGCGTTTCCTGCTTGCAAGGGGCACGTTCACAATGGCACTGGGTCTGGCACGTCTTACTGTGGGAGTTCGGCTTATTGTTCAGCAGAGTGGCACAACGCCCAAGTGCTGAGGCAGGCCATGTTGCCAGGGTTCCTGGGCCTTGGGGGGGCTTGAAACGGGTCCTGTTTGTTGGGCTGCTATTAGAGAGCACGAGGTGGTCCAGTGATCAGTGCAACTTGTTGCATTGCCTTAACACGCCTCAACTTGGCCCTGGGCTGTTCTGAACGCGCGGGCGCATCGCACTGCATCGAGCCCCGCCTGGACCTGTAGAGCTTGCTGTGCTGCCGGTTGTGTACTGACGCTGACTGTGTCTGGGCCAGCCGCAATTCTGCAGACCTGGTTAGGGCGCGCAGGAGCGATGCTCAGACCTAGGCGGTGCTCGAGCCTCAGGCAGTGAGGGCACGCAGCAGACCAGACGCGGGGCTGCCTGCAGGCGTAGGGCGCACAACAGGGCTACACCATGAGCAGCGGTAACCGCTATGTGGTGGTGCCGACGGTCACCGTGCTGGCCATGATGAAGGCCCGGCTGACGGGGGCGGTCAAGGGCCACGCGCTGCTGAAGAAAAAGGCGGACGCGCTCACGCTCAGGCGCGGAGCCCTGCTGCCCTGGTGCTTGTTTGCAGTGTCGGAGCGCCGCGAGGTCTGCGGGTGCGCCGTGCACTGGACGGATGGACAGGGCCGGAGCACAGCTCGCAGCCGGTGCCCTGGGCTGACCTCACGCAACGCTTGTGGCGCACGGGTGCTTGTGGCGCACGGGTGCTCGCGAGAGTGGGGGCAGCCACGTGCTTGTGCAGGCACTCAGTTTCATGTAGCGCGGCGCAGTGACACTAACAGTGCCGGGCGCGGCGGCCGCAGGTTCCGCCAGATCCTGAAGAAGATCGTACACACGAAGCAGGAGATGGGCAAGACGATGCGCGCCGGCGCGTTCGCGCTGACGGAGGCCAAGTACGCCGCCGGCGAGTTCAACCATACCGTGCTCGACAGCGTGGAGGCGGTGCGGGCCCGGGCGCGGCCCGTTGCGGCAGGGGGGGCGACGGCGCGGTGCTGAGCGGGTCGCCTGCTGCACCTGGTGAGGCAGCGGTGCGCGTGGTCGGCCGGGGCGCAGTCTGTGCTCGAATAAGGCCGCTGCTGCCGCTTAAAGACATGATGTGAGCAATGGCTTCTGCGGGTGCGGTCGCTGCGCGGCACCTGTGCAGGCGCTCAAGCTTGTTAGCCACCGGCTGCTGTGTGTGGCGGCCTGCTGTGGCGCGGCTGGGTAGATTTGTCGCCCTGCAGCCGCCCAGGGACGAGGCGGCTGCTGTGGTGCGCGCTTGCAGGCGTCGGTGCGCGTCAACGCGCACACGGACAACGTCGCCGGCGTGAAGATCCCGCGCTTTGAGCGCGTGATGACTGGCGCCGGCGACACCAAGATGCACCTCACCGGCCTGGGCAAGGGCGGGCAGCAGGTGCAGCAGTGCCGCAAGGTGCGCGGCCGCCCACAGTGACAGGCACGTCAGGCTCCCTCACGCCAGGCCACCTCAGTGCGCTTCTTCAGCTGAGCAGGCAGCTCTTGCCCGTGCGTACTCGTCGCACACGGCAGCTCGCGCGCCCCAGGCGCTTGCAGCGACCGTCCCCGCTCCGAGCGCGCGCAGACGGCGCGCAGTCGCCGCGCCAGAGTGCTGCCGAGCCAGCCGGCTGGGCACCGGCGAGTGACTGTGCATGGTGTCGCTGGTCACATGCTGGGCAAAGCTGATGCGTTACTCAGCCCGCGCCGGCCGGCCTTGCGCTTATTGCCGCCTGCATCTGCGGGCACCCAGCTGCAAGGACTCGGGCACCCAAAAGCAGTGCCCGCGTCCTTTAAGGGTCGTTTCAGGGTCTCGATGAGCTAGGGTTGGGATTGAAAACTACCCTAACCCTACCCTGATCCTATCCCTGGCATGGCGCGCCCGCAGGCGTACATGACCGCGGTGGAGCTGCTGGTCGAGCTGGCCAGCCTGCAGACGGCCTTCCTGACGCTGGACGAGGCGATCAAGACGACCAACCGGCGCGTCAACGCGCTCGACAACGTCGTCATCCCCAAGCTGGAGAACACGATTGCGTATATCAAGGCGCGGGCGCCGCGCCGCGCCGCGGCGGCATCGCTGCCGCGGCCGTGCCTGCTCGCCGGTCGCCTGTCAAGCGCGGAACTCTGCGCAGCCTGCAAGCGCCGTTTGGACACCTACCAAGCGCCGTCTGGATACTCGCCCTCAGACTGGGCCTTGGAGCAGCCATGTGCATCCCAGGGCAGGCCGATGTCGACCCAGCTGTATCACCATGCGCGAAGCCTGGCTGCAGCGCGCGCGCCACCAGCCCCTGCCAGGGGCCGCCGTGGGGGCGGCGTCCGGCCTCGTGCTCAGCAGCCCGCGCGCCGGCGCGCCAGCCGCGCCGAGGAGCGTGGCCGGGGCTGTGAGCCCTACCCTAATCTGCAGGCGGTGCATGTTCAATTTGACCCTGGCGCCGCCCCTGCCGCAGGGCGAGCTGGACGAGCTGGAGCGCGAGGAGTTCTTCCGCCTCAAGAAGGTGCAGGCGAACAAGCGCAAGGTGGCCGACGAAGTGGCGGCGCGGGTGCGCGCTCGCAGCCCCGCCCGCCTGCGCAGGCCCAGAGCGGTTCGGTTCTGAAGAGGTCTGCAACGGCCTGCATTGGGGCGGCGTCGCGGCCTGCGCGCGCGCAGCTTTCTGGTCGCCAGGTCAGGTCTCTGCCAGCAGCCCTGCTCGGTCGCCTGGCAGTCCTGCAGTGGGCTGCAGCAAGGAGGGCTGCCAGCGGTGCTCGAAGCAGCGCCCCGCGCGCGCGCAGCGTGCGAACGAGGACGGGACGGCGTCCAACGGCAATCGCCCGCACGAGCTGACAATTGGTGTCGAGGGCGACGCGGACATCGTCTTCTAGTCCCCGCGCGGCGTCGCAGCCGCCCCGGCGCGGCGGGCGCTGGCTGCTGGTGTGATGGCGCCGCACCGGTCAAGCTTGCACAGCAGCTGCCAGTGCAAGGCCGCCTTGGAGGGCGTGCAAGCTCATGCGGCGGGCCCTCTAGCGCTGCGGCTGCCGTACGGACAAAGCGCTTGGGCAGCTGCTGGCATGTGCACCGACTGCAAGCATGCTTTGGCACATGAAGTTAAGCACTCTTCAGAATCGGTGATGGCCTCGTGTGCAGCTCAAGTTCGGGGACACGCACCAACTTTTCAGAAAACGAGCAAATGCTCAGCACACTGCCTACATGCGCTATCCAGTTTCGCAATATCAGCCAAAAGGCGCGCTGTTCTGAAAGCCCAGGACCTGCAGCCAGCCTCTGAAAGAGCAACTGCTGAAAGGCACACAGCAACCGCTGTAGCTTGCACACCACTGCCTTAGCTTGCACACAACAGGCAGCCGGGCCCAGGACGACCACCCCCCTCCTAATACTAGTCGCTGTCCTCCTGCTCGGCGTCAGCGTCAGCGGCCTCGCCGTCGCTCATGGCCTCCGCCACAGCGCCCGCCCCGCCGCCCGCCCCGCCGCCAAATGCGTCCTCAAAGTCATACGCGTCGTCGTCCGCGCCGGACTGCGCGCCCCGCGCCGCGCCGCCGGCCGCCCTCGCGGCGCCGCCCAGGCCCACGCCCGCCACGGCGGCCACCGCGGCGGCCACCAGCGGCCCGCCGGCCTGCGCCTTGGCGCGCGCCGCGCGCTTGCGCGCCGCGCGCGCCGCGTGCGGGTTCTGCTGCCCGGCCTCGCCGTACAGCGCCTCGTCCTGCGAGGGCGCGCCCTTGCGGCCGCGCGCCCGCGCGTCCGCCAGCGCGGCCGCCTCGGCCTCGGCGCCGTCGCTCATCGCGTCCGCGCCATCGCTGCCGTCGGCGTCGCTCTCGGACTCCATGCCCACTGCGCCGCCTGCCGGCCCCGGCATGCTCAATTATTACATTGTACAGCGGCCGCCACCACATCGAGCAGCTCAGCCGCCGCCACGTCGAGCAGCTTCGTCTCTGTCTAACAGAGCCCCGGCCCGATGGCAGACCAGCTGTGAGACAGAGGGCATGAAAGCCATACAGGTCATGTCAAGAGAAGGCCTCACGCTAGAGCAGCTGCATGCCTCACGCCCAGCTGCATTACATGTGGCTTTCGTGTGACACGCGAACACCACTTGCTCGCAGTGTGAGGCCTCGCGCGCGCCGTACCCTGAGCAGCCTGCGCCGCCGCCGCGCCCGCGCCAGGCGCCGCGGGCTCCGCGCCGCCGTCCTCTCGCTCCATCGCGTCGAGGTCGACGGGCGCGGGCCCCGCGGTCGCCGCCTCGAAGAAGGCGCTGTCCTCCACGGAGGGCAGGCCCGCGATGACGGCGCTGCGCTCGTTGGCAAATACCTGCCCCGCCGCAGGCTTAGGGTAAGTGCGCGCGCGGCGCGCCTTACGCGTGCGCGCAGCGACGCAGCCGTGCCGCACGCTCTTCCTGGCAGGTGCGCCCCGGCGCCGGCGCGCCGCCTCGCAGCGCGCGCCTGCCCAGGACAGGCGCCTGCGCTTCCCCAGACGGGCCGGCGCAGCAGCCTGGCTGCGTGGTGCCCAAGGACGAGCTGCAAGGCCGTGCATCACATGAGACGCAGCGGACCGGCACAGCTGCGCCCCCGCGTGCAACAACTGGGCACGCACTGCCTCGGCATCAAAGTCGGCGCCCCAGGACGGCACGATGGCGGCCGCGGCCTCGCCGTGGTCGTCGCGCACGGGCGGCCGCGTGAAGAAGGGTATCCGCCCGTCGTTCCAGTCCTGCAGCACGATGCGCGCGGCCGCCTGCGCGGCGCGCGCGGCGCACGGCTTGGGCGCGCCCCGCCGGGCGCGGCCTCAGCATGCCCAGCACAGACGGGACAGGAGGGGCCCGCTGCCTGCGCATTGTCGCGGGGCGGGCGTGGCAGCGAGGGTCCGCGGCATGGCAACGAGTCCCCGCGCCCGCTGGCCCGCTGGCTCTCTCCCCCAAATGCAGGCACGCCCCGCCGGCGAGCTGCAGGCCGCTTGTGAGGTGCCCCGCATCGCTCCACCCGCACCGCGCGCATCCGCGCTTGTCGCGTCGAGAGCGGCTGGGCGGGCACGCGTCGCAGCCGTCGAGCGCGCCCCGCTCCCACAGGCGAGTGCGGCTGCGTCCGGGGGCATGGGCCCCCGGGCAAGCGCGCCAGGGTAGGGTTAGGATACAGACGCGGCAGCATGCGCGAGCGCCCGCACCAGCGTGTCGGCCACGCCGCCCTTGCGCAGCTTGCCGCGCGCGGCGGCCACGGCCGCCAGAAACTCGTCCGGCCCGGCGAAGGCGGGCACGCGGTAGATCTCCATCAGCTGCCGCGCCGGGCAGCGCGCCACGATCTGCGCCACTGGCAGCGCCGGGTCCGCCAGCTGCTCCACCTGCGCGCCCCATGGCGCGCCCTCAGCAAAGTAATCAGTATCAGTGGCAGTCCCGGGGGCCGCCTCGTGTCCGCAAGCTTGGTCGGCCTTGGGACTGATGGCTGAGGTGTCCTTGGCAGCGCTGATGCGACCACGACTGCCTCAGCTGCTTCCGAATTGGGTTGAGCACCGCAGCTGCAAACTCTGCTGTGTTCAAAACGGGTGGTGCGCTGCAGCTGCAGACTTCACAAGAATAAGCGGAAGGCCTGCCCTAGGGGCATCGCCGTGCCCTGCCCTCGGCGCCGCGCGGCGCAGCGGCGGGGAGGGCACGCGGCGCGCCTTGATGCAGTTGCGCAGCGCGGCTGCGGCCTGGTCGGCCGCGCTGACCGCGCCAGCAAATACGATGCCGGGGCTGTCCAGCAGCGTGACGGTTTTGTCCAGGTGCACGCTCTGCACGCTGCGCGTCACGCCGGGCGTGTTGCCGGTCGCCGCCACCCGCGCGCGCTTCAGGCTGTTGATCAGCGAGCTCTTGCCCACGTTCGGCAGGCCAACCACACCTGCGCAGCGCCCGCGTCAGGCGCGCGCACCATACTGCTCGCACGGTATTGTTGCCAGTCCCTTGCTGTGCCAGCTGCGCGCATCGGTCGGCGCGCCACTGCTGGAACTGAGCAAACAGGCCACGTCCCCACACACTGCTCACACCGCCCGCACGGCGGCTCTGAGCGGCTGCAGATATGCACAGCCACGTGTCCCGGGCGGGCGCGGCGCGGCGCCGCACCGACGGTGATCGCCGTCTTGCGGCCGGCGGAGCGCGCGTAGTTCTTCAGCAGCTGCAGCAGCGTCTCGGCGCCCAGGCACTCCGAGCCGCCGAGCGCGCGCTCGGCGGACGCCGCCGCCGGCAGCCGCCGCTGGCCCAGCCGCGCCGCCTGCTTCTGCGTGGAGCACTTGAACGCGACGGTCGGCAGCTCCTCGCGCAGGTACGCGAGCCACGCCTCCGCCACCTCGCGCGGCACCAGGTCTGCGCGCGCACCGCGCATCATGGCCGGCGCCGAGGCCGTTACTTCCCGAGTCACCCGTCAGTCACCGTGCGCGCTCCAGGCGCGTCAAGTTGGAGCTCGAGCGCAGCGCGGCAGGGCTGTCCTGCCATGGCACGGCCAGCGCTGCACCGCGCCCGCGGCGGGCTCTGCCAAGGCGGGTCGAGCGCCGCGGCGACGGACCAGGGCGCACCGATCTTGTTCAGCAGCAGGACGATCTTCTTGGCAGCGCCCGCGCGCCGCACGAAGCGCTCCACGTCCAGGCAGCGGCAGCTGAGCGGGTCGCGCGCGTCCAGCACCTCAATGATCACGTCCGCCGCCTCCACCACCTTGACAAAGTCCTTGTAGAACGCGCGGCGGGAGCCGTCTGCGCGCGGGTATAGGGTTAGGGCAGGGTCAGCGGGCGCTCAGCGCCCCGGTGCATGCCGCCCGCTCTCCCGCTGCTCAAGAGGAGGCGCGGCAGCTTGTGCAACCTGCCGACCTCTGCACGACAGCGGGCCGGGGCCGCAACTGTTGCTGTGCTGCCTGCACGGCACTGCTGCGTACAGCTGCAAGCGCACCCCCGCCGCGCTGCTTGGCGGCGCCCCGCCCCTCGCAGATAGAACAACGAGCGGGCGCCGCTGTGGGCGCTGCTGCGCGCGGCCTGCGCTGCGGGGGCCGCCGCGGCGCGGGCCGCGCCTGCCGTGTCGCCGCCTGCGCCGCGTCCGCTGGGCCCGGCCGTGGTGGTCTCGTACGCGCGCTGCTTGGCGGCAGCCTCGCGCTGCACGTCCTCGAAGGACAGCCCGCCGCCGCCGCTGCCGTCCGCCGCCGCCATATCCTCATCCCCGCCGGGCGCTGCAGCCTCCTCCACGACCTGAGAACAGACTGGGCTGTGAGGCCCCGCTGCTGCGGCCTCCGCCGCGCTAGGCTGCGTGGCCGGAGCCTGGCCTGCAGCAGCCAGCGTCTCACTTGGGGGGCCACGTGAGGTCCCGGGAGCTCTCCAGTCAAATGGCTGGAAGGCGGCTCGGCCCGTGCAGGCGTGCGAGCACGGCGGGGCGGGGGGCCGCGAGGCGGCGGCGCGCACCCGGGCCGCGCGCCGCTCCGCCTTCTTCTGTTTCTCTGTGGCCAGGATGCGCTGCTTCTGCCACTCCAGCTCCTTGACAAGCTCCTGCTTGAAGGGCCACTGCGAGGGGATGCCCGGGTCCTTGGGCGCCTTGGGCTTGCGGCCGGACTTGGCCTGCTGCCGCAGCTCCTTGGCCTTCTTCTTGTGGTGCTCCTTCACCTTCTTTATGACCTTGTACTTCTGCTTGAGCGTCTGGCGCTTGGACTTGCTCTTCTTGCTCTTCTTCGGCATGGCGGCTGCCGCTCCTGCACCACGTACCTAGCGCAACAGGCCACCTAGTAGGGGTTGACAACTCTGTCTTGCGGTGCACCGCCGGGTGCTGCCTTGGCGGCAGGCAGGCTCCAAAACCCTTTTTAGTACACTTTGGCCTGCTTGATCATAGCACTGCTTCATCATCATCGTCAAGCGCTCAGGCTGTGTGGTGGACTGGTGACAGTGTAGCTGCTCAGCTCTCTGCGCAAAATTTGTGCCACGCCATGCAAGACCTTTCTATGTACAAACTGCATATGTAGTCGAGCCTATGCTTTGGGAAGGGTACCTCCAGAGCACTGCATTGACAGCGTAGGCCGGGATGAGGTGCGACCTGGCCCAGATGCGATGCGCCTGCGCGACCGCCTGCTGTCCGCGCGCTCAGCCGAGCCACTGCCGGCGCAGGCGCACCAGCCGCAGCGCTGGCGAGACTGCCTCCCGCGACGATGCCGCCCCGGACGCCGCCCCGCTCGGCTGCGCGAGCGCCGGCGCCAGGGCCAAGGTCGTGGCCGCAGACGGCGCCGGCGCGCCCGCCGGCAGCGGCGGTGCCGCCGCGCTGCTCGCCACGCCGCGGCGGCCCCGCGGCAAGGCCGCCCGGAGCGCCAGTACCAGCCTGTTCGCGGACCTGCCGGACTACCTGCGCGACAATGAGTACATCACGCGCTACTACCGCGCCGACTACTCCGTGCGCGAGTCGCTGGCGTCGCTCTTCCGCCTGCACAACGAGACCGGCAACATCTGGACGCACCTCACTGGCGCGCGCCCGCGCTTCGCCCTCTCGCTGCGGCGCCTGGTGCTTCAGCTCCCTGGTGCCCAGCGCCATGCCGTGCCCAGCGCACGCGCTGCCCAGGTCCCAGGCAGGCTCAGCGGGGGTGCGGGCGGTGAGCGGGGCTGGCGGCCGTGCGGCGCAGGCGCGCTGCTGTTTGCGGTGCTGACAGGCGTGACGCTGTGGGCGCGGCCGGCGCCGCTGGCGCTGGGCGGGGACGCGCTGCGCGCGCTGGAGGAGCGCCTCGCCGCGGCCGGCCGCGGCGGGCTCCTGGTGCCTGCCCGCGCTTGCTGAGCCGGGGGTGTGAAAGTGCAGCTGGACATCTTGTGGCTGTATGCATGGTCACCGTGCCATGCAATGCGCAGGTGGGCCTGGCGCTTCCGCGCTGTGGCTTGGCCACAGAGCCAGGTCCTTTCACTTGCGAGCGACGACATGCGACCGGCGCCGCGTCCTTGTGGTTGAGTGCTTTCGCGGATAGACCAGTGCCCGTTGCGCCCGGCAGGCATAGAAGTGCTCAGAAACAAAGCAGCCCCTCAGCCTGGGTTGCGCGTCGGCTCGCAGAGCGGCGGCGCGGCGCTGGGCGCGGGGCGGCGCATGGCCGGCAGCGCGTTCGCGGGGCTCGCGCACCTCGGGCGCGCGACGTACGAGGAGGTCGCCGCGCTGGAGGCCAGGCGCGCGCCTTGCTGCCGCCTGGCTACTTAGCGTATTGATGGGGGTCAACGGTAGGGTTCTACGAGGAGGTTGCCGTGCTGGAGGCTTGACCGCGCCCGATGCCGCCCGGCCTGCTCGCCGGGGCGGTTGGGGACCTTGCATGTTTACAGGGCTTGCATGAAGGGCCTGCGAGCACATCTGACACCTGCGCTCGCACTCCTGCTGCTCGTGCACTTGATGCCAGCAGCGTGCCCCAGGCCGGCAAGCGCTACACTCGTGCACAGCCGTGACCGGCAAGTGGGTGGGCTGGGGATGGGCCCTGCAGGTATCCTCATTCGCATGCGGTCAATGTGTAACCGCTCTCGCGGCGACTTGCAAGCGCTAAAGGGCAGCGGCCGGCCGAGCAGCGTGCTGGAGGTGGGCTGGGAGGGCCTGCGCGGCCTGGATGGCCGCGCGGCGGCCGCGGCCGCGCGCGTGCTGGGCGCGCGCTGGCCGGCCAGCCGCTGGCCCATCCACGTGTTCACCGCGGGCGCCATCACCTGCATGCTCACCTCCTCCGTGTGCCACCTGCTCGGCTGCTGCTCCGTCCACATCTCCCAGGCGCGCGCGCTGCTGCCGTACGACCCCCTCTTTCTGCTCGTCCGAGCGTCCAGGCGCTTGTGAAGAGCCCGTGCATACACTGATGCTGTCTGGTGGTTGATGGGCATGCGCAGCACCTGCCAGGGGCTGCGTGCTCGCCTGTTGCCTTTCAAGGAAATCAAAGAAGCTGCGCACCGCTCTCTATGTGCCCTGGGCGGAGTCGGGGGCACGGCCGGGGGCGATGATGTCGTCGCGCGGCGCGCGCGCAGCTGATCTGGCGCTTTGACTATGCCGGCATCGTGGTGCTCATCGTGACCTCGTTCGTGCCGCCCGTCTACTACGGCTTCCTGTGCGAGGCCGTGCTGCGGAACTTTTACCTGCTGTCCACGCTCCTGCTCGGTGCGCGCCCCTCGCGCGTGCGGCGCAGGGCTCCGGCGCAGACCAGGCGCTGCTCAGCGCCCTTAACTTGGATGAGTGCGAGGCTGAGGCGCGGATCGCGTTGAGTGGGTGAGAGGCGGCGGCACGCATCCGGCTCCATGTTCAGACGCGTGTTGAACAGCTGCATCTGCGGCGTGCGGGAGGGCACTTCCACAGGTGGTCGCTTGTGCCGCGCGAGGGTCGGAGGAGACCGGGCACCGGGCCTGGACTGGGCGCGGGGGGTGGCGCGCGAGCGCGCGCGCCGACTGCGCGGCGCCGGCGCAGGCGTCGTCACCGTCACCGTCTCGCTGGCGCCCGTGTTCCAGAAGCCGCGGTACCGCGCGTTCCGCGCGTCGCTGTTCGCCGCGCTGGGCCTGTGGGGCATCGCGCCCGCCTTCCACAGCTTCCTGCTGCACGGCGCCGAGCGCGCGGTGCGGCGCGCGTTCGCGCACGACCTCGCCATGGGCGCCATCTACCTGGTGCGCGCGCGCGCGCCGGCGGCCTCCCGCCGCTGCTCCTGCGGGTCACACTCGCGAGCTGGTAACGCCATCGGGCTTCTGTGATCAACCTTCATAACCCCAACGATGTCTTCAACCCCACACTTGCAGGGTACAAGCCTGTCGGGCCAACAGTGTCGGCGCAGGGGTGCGAGATGTGCTGCTGCAGTCAGTCGGTGGGCCGGAGCGCGGCGAGTACGCCGTCGCCGCCAGCGATGCTGCGCACCTTGGTGGCAGCGCGCTCAGGCGCGCGCCGCGCAGGTGGGCGCGGCCATCTACGCGCTGCGCGTGCCGGAGCGCTGGTGGCCGGGCGCGTTCGACCTCGCCTTCCACTCGCACCAGCTGTTCCACCTGTGCGTGGTGGGCGCCGCCGCGGTGCACTACCGCGGCGTGCGCGTGCTGCTCGCCTGGCGCGACGCCAGCGGCGTGTGCCTGTAGCGCGCGCCGCGCGCCGCGCGGGGCCGCCGCGGGGTCGTCGGCCCTGCGAGGCCTCCCAGGCTTGCTACCAGGGTTTCCAGAGTGCGCGTTTGCGCGTGCCTGCGTCGCCGCCAGCAGGCACGCCCTCAGCCAGGCACTGTCCCAGCAGGTGGCTTCATCAGGTCAGGTGTGCCTGCGAGCAGCGTGGGCGTGTCGGAGCAACCGCCAGGGTCTTTAGGATGTTAGCCGCACCGCGGGGCGTCCCTGCGGAAATTGCTGGTTCTGTGCAGGTCCCACATGGGACGCCTGCCATTTTAGGGTATGTTGCCTCACCAAACGCAATTAGTGAGCGAGTGAGACCAGCGCATGGTTGCCGGTTGACGTAGTGTCGGCAGGCCAGAGCGGGTAGGCTAGTCTTTCCAGGGGCCCTCAGGACAGGTGAGACGACATGTCGCAGCGCGATTTGCGCACTTGAAGTCTGATGGACGGCACTGATCCAGGCACGTGAAATTTGCAGTCTTTGGCAGAATTTCCTGGCCAAACCTTTTCCAACCCTACATGCGTGCACCTTTATACGTTTTCAAGTTGAAAGATGAATCAGCTTGGCCAGCAGGAAGCCCGGTTTCTGCAAGCACTTCCGCGGGAGGCCGCTGGTCCTGATTTCACAGCCGCTCGATACTGTTCGCACCGTATGCCGTTTCAGAAGGACCAGCACGCCTGCCTGCGACTGCACGGACACAAGCTTGACCTCGACACCTTTGCCGCTCCTCGCCTTGCGCGCACGGTGCGGGCCCTGTCCTTTCTAGCAGGCACCCCCTGCGGTCTGGGTGTGTCCTGAGGAGTCCCCCGGGACCGAGCGACTATACTTCTACGATGTGCAATATAAAGCTTGCCGTTAAAGTTCGAGCACTTTGTCGAAATGCACCAGGCCTGCAAGGCATTACCGGCAAGCTGGCCGGAACGCTTGCAAGGAGAGCACGTCGGTTCCACTTCACGCATAAGCAGCGGGAGCTGGTTGTTGCAAGATGCAAGTCGACGAGGAAATACCTGCTACGTTTCTGTGTGGCTCACCTGACGGCCGTCAGCACGCTCTATGCCGCCCTCGGCGCTTGACGTAGCGGCAGCGAGGGCGCCCCAGGCGGCGCAGCCCGTGCTGCCAAAGAGACTCAGGCTGCTTTTCACGTCGCTCCGCAGGCCTGAAGATGGCCGCCTGCGGCGACACGACGTGTCCGAGCTCGCCGGCGGCCTCCCTCAGCTTCGACTTCTGCTTGACAGCGCGCAACAGCAGCGGCAGCGGCGGCGGCGGCGGCGGCGGCGCGCCCAGCGCGTGCAGCGGCCGCGTGATGGCCGCGCTGCTCCACGCGCACGCCGGCAACAAGACCGCCGCCTGCTGCGCGCGCCGCGACGCGGACAACGGCTGGGCGTCCGAGACGGGCAGCTCGGCGCACCCGGCGCCGCCGACGCGGCACAAGCGCCGGCGCGCCGAGGCCGCCGGGCGCGCCGCGCCGGCGCGGGGCGCGCCCGCGGTGCAGCAGTGGCCGGCGCAGCGCATGCGCTTCTCGCTCGACGCCGGCCTGTGCGACAGCGCCGAGAGCGCGCCGCCGCCGCCGGCGCGCGGCGCGAAGCCCGGCGCCGGCCTGGCGCCAGACCCCGGCGTCGACCTGGCGCCAGACCCTGGCGCCGACGGCTGGGCCAGCGTGTGGCGCTCGCTGGAGGATGCGGCGCGGCGGCCGCCTTTCGGCGGCGCCGGAGCCGAGTGGCGCGCGCTGCTGGCGGCCGCCACGCTGGCCAGCGACAGCGGCGCCTCAAGCAGCTGCGCCCTCGGGCTCGGCTTTGGCGGCAAGGAGGTGGGCCAGGCGTGCGGCGCGGCGCACGCGCAGGTGCAGGTCTGGCCCAAGCCGGTGTGCTTTTAGCGCGGGCGCCCTGCGCCGGCGCACCGCATGTGCAGGCGTGTCTAGCTTCGGTAGGTGATTTGGCTTGGGCGGACCTGGCGCAGCGGCCCCCCGGCGCGTCCTCGGAGGAGGCGTGCGCGGGCTGGCAGCGTCCGGATATGACTGACGCGCCCGACTAGGCGCTACCAGAGTGTTGTGGGGAGGCGGGGGAGCAAGCGGGCTTTACGGGTGCTGCTTTAGTACTGCGCTGCTTTAGCATTGCTTTGGGTGGCTCGAGGCGGCGGCTGGTGCGCGGATTTTGTGAGATACGGGGGCGCGTGACGCGCATGTGAAGTAGCCTGCTGCCCCACGAGCGGCTTTCCAGCTCGGTATTCAGCGTCGTGCGCTCCATCCCTGCTTCTGTCTGCGTCGGGCGAGGTGCGGCTATGTCAGGCGCCAGCGGCCGCTCTGGCGGCGGGCGCGCAGGGTCTGTTCGCTGGTTTCATCCCCGGTCCCCCGTGCAGGTGCCCTGCTGCTTCCATGTCTTGGCCTGTATTCGCCAAGGCGTCAAACCAGCACACCGCCCGCGCCATGGACGCAGCTTATTCTTTTTGACGGCCCTGGCCCTGGCGGGCGCCCTCAGCGGCCCCGCGCGCGCCCACCTGGGTGCAGCTGTTTTGGCGACGCAGTATTGCCATGCTTATTCTATTGCCGGGCTAGCGCCTTCTGCTGCATCGACCTATCACACCAGCCGGCCTGGCCGGCCACTCGGGCCTGCATGTCTGGGAGCCCTGCCGTGCCCCTGCAGCGCCCGCACGCGGGGCAAGCGCGTGAACGTCCCTGCTGTGTTTACATACGGATGAGAGAGCATGCTGCGGGTCCACCCTTTGAGGAGTATCTGCTGCCTCACCGTGCGCACCTGCGCACGGGCGATGCACAGCGCGCTGTAACGGCTGTCAAGGTCACACAGGCCCTCACACACACAGAACCTGTCTCCACCGGCCCACATGACAAGCCGAGGCTGTTCGCGGCAGAAGGGCCCTGCGCAGCCCAAAGAATTGCACTGTTTGCATGACAGGTGCGCGACATTGGTGAGCCCACCCGCCGCCAGCCCCGTCGAACATGTGCACCTGACCCGCGCCGGTCCTGCCCGGCCGACCGCAGCGCTGTACCGCGCAGCACCCTGAGGCGGCGCAAGCACAGCCCACCCCGCAGGACGCGCGAGTTCAGGGTTGTCGCCTTGTGGCCTGGGGGCCAGCGCGGCTGCAAGCCTTGATGCATCATGGATTCCCGACCCCGCAGCCCGCCGACAGCACCATCCCGACAGCACCATCCCTGGCTCCCAAACCCTACACAGTGTTTCTGCACAGCCAACACGGCCCCGTGTGCATCCACCTGCCTCCGCCAGAGCGCTCGGGGACCGGCGCAGTCTGTCCGCGCATGCAGCGCAGCCATGCACCACACCCAGTGGCACGCTGATACTTCCGCCCCGCCTGCCCCGGCACGCCTGCAGCCGCGCAGCAGATCACAGCGGCGGCTGCAGGCGCCCGGAGCCTGCGCCAGCAGCGGCCGGCACTGCTGCCGCGGCAGTGCAAGCGTGCCCGCAAAGGCCCGGCCCTGAAGGCCACGGGACAGCCCCGTGAGCGCGAGCGCGGCCGCCGCCAGGGTGCAGCATGCGCCCCGGCACCCGCGCTGCGGCCGACTTCAAGAGGGCGCAGCGCAACAGGGCTTGGTGGCCCACCCGGCCTCTACCCAGCTGCGCGGCTCCCCGGCCCGCGCCCCGCTCACTTCACCTTCGCCTTCAGCTTCTCGGCCTGGCTCTTCAGCTCGCCCACGGCGCCCGCTCCGGGCGCGTTCTCCAGCGGCTCGGGCGGCGGCGCCGACCCGGTCGTCGGCCTGCGCGGATGCCCAGGCAGTAGGGTTAGAATATGCCTACCCTGCGCAGCCGCTCGCAGCCGCGCTGAGTCACCGGGGGCGCGTGCGGTGACGGCGAGCTGGAGCGGCCGCCTGCCCCCGCCGCTCAGCAGCCAGGGCGCAGGAGCGGCCAGGCTGGACAGCATCCGGTCAGCACACCGCCCGTCGCCGCGCCGGGCTGGTGGAGCGGTGGGCAGCGCCTAAGGCCACCAGGGACTGGCGAGGCAGCGCAGCGTCCTTCGACCAGCGGCAGCAGGCGTCACTGGCCGCCCAAGCATGAGGCACTGCAGGGTTGGCGGGGGGCGCACAGGCCCACGTAGACCTTGAACGCGTCGTAGATGCCCCACTGCAGGCCGGTCAGCGTGCCGATCATGACGATGCGCAGCGGCAGGCCGCGCGTGAACAGCGCCGTCCTGCGCGGCGCTCCGCCTGGTCAGGCGAGCGCGGCGCGGCGCGCAGGGTTCGGCGGCGCCACCCGGCGGCGCCTCCCAACCGGTGCAGGGCCACCAGCACGCTGCCAGCCTGTCAGCGCCCAGGAGGGCTGCCGCTGCGCGAGGCTTCGGGATGTGGCAACAGCTCATTGACAAGACGCTTGCTCCCAGTGTTGCACAAACAGCAGTGTATGCCCGCACGCACGCACGCCTGAAGCACCAGAAGGCGCGGCTCTCTCTGGCACCGACGCCGCTGCCGGCCTCCGTCACTCAGCCGGGCGCCGCCGCTGCCGGCAGGCAGCTCGGCGGCGGCGGCGGCGCGCGGCGCGGCACGGCGCGGCGCGGCAGGGCGGGGCGGGGCGCGGCGGGGCGGGGGCGCGCCAGCCCATCTCGTTGACGATGCTGCCAACCGTGGCGCCCTTCTGCGAGTTGAGCTTGGAGACCAGGTTGTCGGCCGGGTGGGAGACAACCGCGCAGAACACGCCGGCGATGTAGCCGGCCGCGAACGAGACGCCCAGCTGCTCCACCTTGCCGCACTCGCTCTTGGGCTTGGGCACCACGTACTTGTACAGCGCCTGCACGGTGTTCTCGAAGCACGCTGCGCGCGCGTGCCGCGGTGATGAGTGAGCTTTCTACAAAAAAAAGTTTAGCCATTTCGGCAAGGGGGGGAGGCGCCGCCGCGTCAGGCGCGGCATGCCGTGCATGGCGCCGGCAGGCACGCGGGCGGGGGCCCGGGCGCGGGCACGCCGCTGGGCCGCGCGGCCGCGGGGTCGCAGCGAGCCAGCGAGCGCCGTGAACAGGTACTGCGTCGGTGACCAGAGGCAGGGCTGCAGACAGGCGCTTGCGCTGCCCGCCAGGTGCGCGGCCACTCCCACGGAGCGCACGCCCTGCAGCAGCTCCCGTTGAGCATGCAGTGGTGGGCGGCGCACCAAACTTCATCATGGTGTACGGGATCTGGCGGCCCCACAGCGGCGTGATGCCCTTGAACAGCCTGCGCGCGCCACCCCACCCGCGTCGGGCAAGCGCCCGCGCCTCGTGCCGATGCACAAGGCGCCCCGAAGCTAGGCTGCGCGGCGCCCGAGCAGGAGCGTCCCGCAGTGAGAGATTGGTGTTCGGCGGGCGGCCCGCACCCGGCGACGCCCTCTTCCCGGATGATCTTCGGGAAGCCGTCGCTGAAGCCCTGCGCGTAGCCGGGCATCGTCTGCACCCGCACCTGCGCGAGCGCACGCCCGGCCCCGCGTTAGGGCTCGCCCGCACCAGCGCCTCCCCGCCCCGCTGTCCGACCACGCACGCCCGGCGGTGCTCTTGAACGCATCCGCAACAGGGCCGGCCGAGCCCGTGCCGCTGCGCGCGCACCTTGACCGCCTCGAACGGGCACAGGCCAATGTCGGCGAAGAACTCGGCGGACGCCGAGCCTGCCAGGAAGATACCCGTCTGGTACCGCTTGGCATTCTCCGGGCCGGCCATGTCGGAGTACTTCCTGCGCGCGCGCCGCCGGCATAATCGTGTCGGCGCGCACATCGTGCGGGCGATGGGGCAGTGCACGAGCGCCGGAGCGACGCGTCGGCCCCAATCAGGGCAGGGGGGGCTGCGCAGGCCACCGGCCCGCACTTTTTGAAGTATTCGTAGAGGCCAAACTTGCCAGCGCCCTGCACGGAGTAGCCGAGCAGCGTGGGGAACCAGCCGCGGAACAGGCCGGCGGTGCCGGCCTCCCGGACGGTGAGCTTGAAGCCCTCGGAGATGCTCTTGTACTTGACCGGGTCGATCTGCACCGGCCAGCCTGCCTCAGCGCCCGCTCGCTCGCTGCCACCGCGCCGCGGGCCCGGGGCCGGGTGCGTGCCTGCATATTGCACTTGACCACGTCCAGCGGCGTGACGGCCGTGTGGGTGAGCCCACAGCTCAGGATACCGCCGATGGTGCAGGCGGTGTAGAACTCGGGGCTGTAGAGCTTAATTTTCTTCTCCATCGGCGCCGCGATGAGCGGCGTTTCGCGCGCATTGGCCAGCAGCGCGGCCGCGAGGCCGGGCTCCGCGGGCCGCGCGGGCTCCGCTGGAGCGGCGCCGGGCGCGCTCGCCCTGTACAGGCTGGCGGGCAGCATCTGGGCCAGTGCTGACACCATGCTGGCTCTGATCTGGTGTGGACCGCTCCTGGCTCCTGGCTTTCAGGCAATGTGCGGGAAGGACATGCTGTGTCGGGGAAGGCGCACCCTGGGTAGGCATGCTCTGCACAGGCGGACGGCATGGGACATGGACATGGGGCGCAAGGGGCAGCATCAGACTGCGGGCCGTCCTGCAATGCCGCACGCGCGACACCGCGCCCGTGTGTTCTGCAAAGCGCGGCACCAGTCCGGTAATCATTGATGCGGGCGCATTGGGTGTGAGCCTACGTCCTGCAGCAACCTGCCGTGTCAGGGAGCAAGCATGGCGGCGAGCGGCCTTTACATCGAGTCGGTGGCAGTGCCGCCGCCGTCGCCAGGCCACATGCAGACCACTATGCTGCCGGGCAGCGATGCGGCGCACGTGCTGCAGGTTAACGCTGCAGACACAGCGAGCGGCGTCCATGTCTGTGTCGGCGAGGAGCACCGCACCTTCCTGTGGAGCACCAGTGCAGCAGTGCGACCCCGCATGCTTTGACAGACCTGTGTTGCAGAGTGCCCCGCGACGCAGCCAGCAGCAGAGTGGATGCACCTCACCAGGCAGAAACGTGTGTGGGGATGCTGGCGCTCACGTGGCGTTCGCCTAACAAAGGCCGCAGGCAGACATATACAGCGCTTGCACTGCTCGGCACGGCCTCCCCGCCTGTGCGTTGCTGCCAGGCAGCGGGACTGGATCACGCTGTTTGCCGCCGAGGCCGCGCCGCGCCCGGCGCTCCCTGCTGCTGCGCGCCCAGCGCGCGCCGCTCCGAGCGGCGAGGGCGCAGACAGCGTCAGCGCGGGCCGCCGGCTGCTGCTGCGCTGCCCCCGACGACCCCGTCCCGCGCTGCCGCAGGAGCCGAGCGTGCTGGCGCTGGCCGAGAGCGCGCCGGGCGGCGCCGCGCTGCGGCTGGCGTTCCCCGCGCCGC